>Ga0209295_1000082_pt1 | contig 139084 bp, 124 predicted proteins | sample Porto_5metaG_FD_187428 | JGI IMG/M metagenome (GOLD analysis project Ga0209295, IMG submission 187428) | Marine algal microbial communities from Porto, Portugal - Porto_5 metaG (SPAdes) (version 2) | ecosystem: Host-associated > Algae > Red algae > Unclassified | place: Portugal: Porto...
CTAGAGGTGTACTGATAAACCCATCAGCTTCATGTTCTTCCGTGATTTCAAATTCAACTTCAGTATACAAGCCAACCTCTTTGGTACAGGCTATGATTAAAGCTAGTAAGGCTAAAAATCCGAAAGTATATTTGTAAAGTTTATTCATATTAAAATTTATTCTTTTAATCAGTAGCTACACATAAAACAGGATTTGTACCGTCAGTAGGTCTACATTCGCATACATTTGTAGCAGGATCAAAACAAACCGCTTCACCTGAGGGACAGCTTGTCGGGCAAGCAGTAACATTGATACGTACAATATCTGAACTTACTCCACCTAGATTATCAGTTACGGTTAATCTAAACTCGTAGAGCCCTCCTGAGAAACCAGTAACTGCTGTGGTGAGTGAGTTTTGATTAACTATAGTCGCCGATCCCCCACTTATTTTTTCCCACAAAATAGTTTCAATTGTTCCATCAGGGTCACTTGCTGTTCCTCCAAGAGTAAATTGAGTGGTGAGGCTAACTACCTCTTGATCATTACCTGCGAATACCGTGGGTAATTGATTGGATGCACCCGTCACATTAATTGTCAACATTTCAGAATCACTTAAAACTGGAATTCCATTATCGGTAACAGTCAAGGTAACCGTATATGTTCCCGCGGTTGTATAACTATGTGTTGGATTTATTAAGTTAGAAGTGGTTGTATCGCCAAAATCCCACATATAAATTAGATTGTCTCCATCAGGATCTGACGATGAATCGGCATAAAAATTTTCTACAGCACCCATAGTTGTACTTGTTGGACCTGAGGCAACTGCTACTGGTGCTTGGTTAGCCGGAGCTGAGACAGTTACCGTAATTAGACCATCATCTGTTCCCCCATTACCATCACTTATTTGGTATCCAATTTGATCCGTTCCAACAAAATTTATATTTGGGCTATAACTTACCTGATTACCTGACATCGTTGCGGTACCGTTAAGAGGAAAGAGCTCAAGAGTAACCGTAAGCGGATCACCATCTGGATCAGAGTCATTTTCAATAACATTAAATAAATTATTATTAGTTCCTTTTATGACTGAATAATTATCTGCCACAGCTATTGGAGCTTGATTAGCAGGAGTATTTACGGTTATGGTTAGTGTAACCTCAGAACTTGACAAAGCTGGTGTTCCATCATCGGTAACTGTAAGTGTCACATCATATGTTCCTGCATTTATAAAGGTGTGAGCAGGATTGGCCGTTGTTGCTGTGCTTCCATCTCCAAAATCCCAAGCAAAGGTTAATACATCTGCAGTATCTGGATCAGAAGAAGTATCTCCTGTAAATTGCACATTTAAAGAAGCTTCTCCAGAAGTAACATCTGAACTTGCTACTGCTGTTGGAGCTTGATTGGCATCTGTTACAATTATCGCGATTGTATCCGTACTGTTTAGAGCTGGTGTTCCATCATCGGTAACGGTAAGTGTTACAGTATACGTTCCTGCTGTTGTAAAGGTATGAGAAGGATTGGCTGTTGTCGCTGTGCTTCCGTCTCCAAAATCCCAGGTATAGGTTAATACGTCTCCATTATCTGGATCCGTTGAAGTATCTCCTGTAAACTGTACAGCTAAAGAAACTTCTCCAGAAGTAATATCTGAAGTTGCTACCGCGGTTGGAGCTTGATTTGCATCTGTTACAATTATCGTGATTGTATCCGTACTGTTTAGAGCTGGAGTTCCATCATCGGTAACGGTAAGTGTTACCGTGTACGTTCCTGCGGTTGTGAAGCTATGAGAAGGATTGGCCGTTGTCGCTGTGCTTCCGTCTCCAAAATTCCAGGCATAGGTTAATGTATCTCCAGTATCTGGGTCAGAAGAAGTGTCTCCTGTAAATTGAACTGCTAAAGAAGGAGCGCCAGAAGTTACATCTGAAGTTGCTACAGCTGTTGGAGCTTGGTTTGCGGAAGGAACTGTTACGTTTACCGTATAAGTTTGAATGGTTTGATCTTGAGCAGTAACGGTATAAATTACTGGATTTGTAAAGTCTTGACTTGTTTCTGGTTCTGGCGAAATACTTGCTCCTGTATAGATAATAACTGGTGACAATGTAGTTAAGTCAGTCCCTTCAGGAAGTTCTATAGTTATATCGGTTCCAACTACGGTACCTTCTACTCCATTTACTATAAATGAAGTAATTTCTTTTTCGGTAGATAGCTCATTAACGACTTCAAAACTTATAGTTCGAACTATTTCTTGTCCGTTTGAATCTTTCAATAAAAACTCTAAAGTTGTTTGTCCTAGTTCTGTAGCTACGTAGGTTAAGGCATACGTTCCAGGTGTAATACTAACAAATTCATTCAAAATTTCATTCGTTCCACTAGGAGAAGATGTTATTGTACCTGTACCTTGTGAAAAAGAATAATTCCGTTCATAGGTAACTCCTGTAGTGGTAGCTTCACTCCCTAAAGTAACGGTGATATCTTGTGAGCTACCTAAAAGTACTTGTCCTGAAGGACCTGTTGCCGTCCAAGTAACAGGAACATCACTAATAACATAAGATACAGTAACCTGCTCCTGAAAACCAAAAGTATCTTCTGCGGTAAAAGTGATCGAGTGATCTCCTATTTTTGTGGCAATATAATTCAGTGAGGCTGACAATGGGTTCAAACCTATTTTATCTCCTTGGGCAATAGTAGCTCCGGATTCATCCTGAAAATACCCTTCGCCTGAATTGATTTTGTATGAATAGAAATAAGAATACCCTTCCACTAGTTCTTCTGGAGTAACGGTAATAGAAGTTGCTAGCGGTGTATTGATAAAACCATCTGCCACATGAGTTTCAGAAATTTCAAATTCTACTTCAGTATATAGTCCTACTTCTTTAGTACAGGCTATGATTATTACCAGTATTGCTAAAGCACCAAAAATGTATTTAAATAGGTTTTTCATTGTGGTTGTTTTGGGTTAGTTTTGTGCCTATTTATTGATAAGTTAAAGTTATTGTTTGAGCTTTTTCAATGCCTGTAAAAATTTCTGTTACGGTAAAAGTTATTGTTACAACATTACTTAGAAGCAAGTCTGTATACCCTCCAATTATGGAGCCTGCCGTCATTGGAATTTCAATTCGCTCTCTGTAATTTATACCACCTAGTTCTAGAGTCCCCTTTCCTGTCTCCATAATCATAGTGTAATTTCCTTCTGGCATACTACTGTTAGGGCTTATGTTAAAATAAAGATTTATTACTCCATTTGGATATCCTCCCTCTGGAACAGGATCGTAAGGATTAGCACTAAAAGAAAAATCTGGCGCTAGTGGTTCTTCAAGAATAATTCGAACAGTATCAGACCCCGTAGCATCAAGATCATCAGTTACTGTTAAAACTATATCATAGGTGCCGGCACTATTGAATGTATGTGTGGTTGCATCTGGGTCTTCGGTATTCACCTCGTTACCCGCAGAACCTGAATCACCAAAGTTCCATTCATAATTTTCAATGGTTCCGTCAGGATCATCAGAACTTGCAATAGCAAAACTTATCGTTTTGGGGAAATTACCATTAGGTATCAAAATTAAGTCATCTATATCTACTGTAGGGTTTTGATTTGGCACTACATTAATATCTATTGTAGCCATGGTAGTAGCTCCATCTTCATCTTCAATGGTATAGTCAAATCTGTCATTTCCTGTAGTAGCTGTATATAATATTGATTGCCCGTCAGGAGCAATTGTTGCGCTACCATTTATAGGTGTTTCTATAGTGGTAATAGTCAAAACTGTTCCATCAGCATCACTATCATTATCAAGAACATCTAAGGTATTGTCCGAAGAATTTTCTATAACTGTAAAGTTGTCATCAATAGCTACAGGATCTATGTTAACAGCAGCTGAAATAATAGCCGTAACAGTATAAGTTTTAGTCGTAGTATCTGCAGCGCTAACAGTATATGCTACAGGGTTTGTAAAATCTTGAGCTATTCCTGTATCTGGATTTACCGTATTACCAGTATAAATTATAGAAGGCGTTAAACTGCTTACATTTGTTCCTGCAGGAAGTGTCACCGTAATTGTTGTTCCGGAAATAACACCAGCAACTCCATCAATACTAAATGATGTAATATCCTTCGTATCACTAAGGGTAGGCATAATAACCGTTACCGAGTATTCTTGAGTCTCTAAGTTAGCAGCTGTCACCGTATAGGTAATCGGGTTTGTAAAATCTTGAGCTATTCCTGTATCTGGATTTACCGTATTACCAGTATGAATTATAGCAGGCGTTAGACTACTTACATCTGTTCCTGCAGGAAGTGTTACCGTAATTGTTGTTCCTGAAATGACGCCAGCAACTCCATTAATACTAAATGATGTAATGTTATTATCACTACTAATAGCTGGGGCTAAACTCACCGTAACAGTATACACTTTAGTAGTTCCATCGACTGCGGTAACGGTATACTCCACAGAGCCTGTAAAGTCTTGCGCTACTCCAGAAGTAGGGCTTACAGAAGCACCAGCATGAGTTATCGTAGAACTTAATGCAGTAACATCTGTTCCTGCTGGTAAGGTTACGGAAATATTGGTTCCTGTAATAATTCCATCAACACCATCAATTGCAAAATCAGTGATATCTTTGGCTTCATTTCCTTCGACAGTTAAAGTAACGGTATATTCTTGTATCGCCTGATCTTGAGCAGTAACGGTATAGATTACAGGATTCGAAAAATCTTGACTTGTTTCTGATTCCGGCGAAATACTTGCTCCTGTATGGATAATAACTGGTGACAATGTAGTTAAGTCAGTTCCTTCAGGAAGTTCTATAGTAATATCTGTTCCAACTATGGTACCTTCTACTCCATTTACTATAAATGAAGTAATTTCTTTTTCGGTAGAAAGCTCATTAACGACTTCAAAACTTATAGTTTGAACTATTTCTTGTCCGTTTGAATCTTTCAATAAAAACTCTAAAGTTGTTTGTCCTAGTTCTGTAGCTACGTAGGTTAAGGCATACGTTCCAGGTGTAATATTAACAAATTCATTAAGGGTTTCACTCGCTCCACTAGGGGAAGATGTTATCGTACCTGTACCTTGTGAAAAAGAATAATTCCGTTCATAGGTAACTCCTGTAGTGGTAGTTTCACTCCCTAAAGTAACGGTGATATCTTGTGAGCTACCTAAAAGTACTTGTCCTGAAGGACCTGTTGCCGTCCAAGTAACAGGAACATCACTAATAACATAAGATAAAGTAACCTGCTCCTGAAAACCAAAAGTATCTTCCGCGGTAAAAGTGATTGAATGATCGCCTATTTTTGTGGCTATATAATTCAGTGAGGCTGATAATGGACTCAACTCTAGTTTATCTCCTTCAGCAATTGTATTTCCTGCTATATCTTGAAAATACCCTTCGCCTGTATTAATTTTATAGGAATAGGTATAAGAATACCCTTCCACGAGTTCTTCCGGAGTAACCGTAATGGAAGTAGCGAGCGGTGTATTGATAAAGCCATCTGCTACATGAGTTTCAGAAATTTCAAATTCCACTTCAGTATATAGTCCTACTTCTTTTGTACATGCAATGATGACTGCCAATGATACAAAAAGTGTAAAAATATACCTGTAGTTTAACTTCATAAATAAGAATTACCTAAAAAAGTAGTAGCGAAGCCCTAAACCTGAAAAGTTTGTAAATTGACCAAAATCGCTATTCATATGATAGAACTGAGATGTTTTCGCTACAATAGATAATCTATTACTTATTATAACATCAATTTCAGCTCCAATTGTTCCTCCATAAATCAGTTTACTTTGTCCGTCTAAGAAAACAATATTTGAAAAAGCCTCATTACCACCATTTACTAGCTCATAACCAGCCAACAAACCAGCTCCAATACTTAGTACTTTGTATCTTCTAGCGGTGGCATATAATGTCGTGAAATAAGAATAGGAAACCGTATAACTTGAATAAGGAATAGTCACTTCTCCAGAGGTATAATTAGATAAAGAAACATCTAAAGCTATCTGCGTAAAAGAGTATTCATCTAAGTTGGTATTAAAGGTCATTTCACCTCCATAGCCATCTCCGAATTTACCAGCAGCCCCCATTACAGAATTTGAAAAAGCCTGTGCGTGAATAAAATTGGATACTAATAAAACAATTAGCAATAAAAAATATTTCATTTAGATAACAAGTTTAAATATTTATAATCCAAGGGAAGAATTACCATTCTAGAACTATCTATTTCGTCTAGAACAATTTCTACTATTTGATTGGTTTGTAAAGGAAATTTTTTGAAAACATATACGATTTCATTATTGCTTTCAGGATCAATAATCTTCTGCAAATTAAAGGTATGTACAGGTTCTAATATTGAAGGATTGTTGTCTCTATGACTCTCTTTAATAAAAAAGCTGAGTCCATTTACGTTGTAATCTTTTTTAGAAGTGTTTTCTAAAGAAAGCATAAAATATATTTCTTCACGATCTACTAAAATATTATTCAGGCGAACAATGATTTTCTTATTTTGACGGAAACTACGTTTTAAGATACTCTTTTGTAAATAATTATTTTCACAAAAAATGCTGTAATATTCTTCTCGATCTAAATTGTATAAATCATTTTCAGAATCAGAATATAACTCAGGGTCCGTATTAGGTTGATTTGAAAACCCTTCAGAAACGTCAGGACTAACACCCATATCTGTTGGCGGAGTTTTAATTGTTTCTCGAGGATCTATATTGGATACTACGGGTTCGCCTCTTTCGGGCGGAGCATTTGGCTTAGGATCCGCTTGAACAATTGTTGTATTCTCTGGCTCTGATGACGTCGCAGAATTTCCTGAATTCATAGCACCTACCGCCTGATTCGCATTTATAATATGAGTATACTTTTCCAATTTTTGTGAATAATTAAGTACAATTGAAAAAATACTTCCATCCGTGGTTATTACGGTCATATTACTGGGTGTTCCCTTTCTAGCTTTTAAGGTTCCAATAGTATTTCCTGGATCAAATTCGAACTTATAATTGCTCGCTGGAGGAATAACCTGCTCAATCACTGATGGAAAGAAAAGGGTTACTGTAGTAAATTCATTGGCCTCTACAGTTAATGGTTTAGCATTATCCTGAGCAGTAACACTGCCCACAAGAACTAAATACACTATTAAAAAAAAATAATTTTTCTTCATAAGAGGTTTTTCGTAAAACAACAACTGCTTTTAACTAACGGCTTATTACGAGATTTAATATGCAAAAGTACAATTTTGATTAAAAATATTGGTTATTTTCTCAGAAATGAAAAAGCTAAAGATAAATAAATGAAAATAATAGCCGAAATATATTAGTCCAAATACAAATAATATCTTAAAAAATCTTGTCTTCCCTTCTATGATTGGGATTGGAATGCTTTTATGATGAAGTGTTAATTATCAATATAAAATAAACCTTATTAATTTTAGTAGGGCTTTTCTTTGTATTGAAATTTTCTTGTTAAGTATTTTTTTTAAATAAATACTAATGCCTTATTTATGGAATGAACTATAGAGTAGTTAGTGATTATTCTTTTTAAGCTGCTTCACCATCAAATAAATTATGGAAACAATAATATGAATGCCACTTGTGACCAAGAATAATACTAGCCATACTAATGAATTTCCATATGCTGATTTAAAAAGTCTAAATACTAAAATAATTAGTACATAAGAAAAAAGCACGATAAAATTGATTATTCCGGTTTTACTATCTTTTTTGAAAATAAGAAAGCATAAAAATAAGGTTATCAGAAAAAAAACTAAACAATAGATAGTATCCTCACTCATTTAAAAAAATTAATGTTTTAGTAAATGATTTGAACCAGATTTGATATGAGATTTACCATAATTCTTGGTATCTAAATATTTGTAATAATCAATAATTTGGTCAGTTTTAGATTTATGGGAGTTTTCTAGTATTTCTAAAACACCCTCTAATTCTATGGTGTAAGTATCGTTTCCGTGTTCTAGAATTTTATCACCAGAATCATCTAATGCATTTGAATGTATATTTATAACATTGCCCTTTGCGTCATTTCCTGAAAGATAATCTTTATAGTGGCTGATATTTATATTTCTGGTAAGATTCTTAGGATATGTAATACTGTTAGACTGATGGGGGCCAAGATTAACAGAATACTCAATAATATGGTTTTCGTCGTATGCAAAACTCAAACCTTCTTTAGCTGCTAAACTTTTTATTTCATCAGAAAGAGACTCCATATAAGCTACTCCGAAAGCAGATCCTCTACTATGCGAAATAACTTGTAACTGTTCTGTAATTTCGTTTTTATCATTCCGGGAATTCTTCATCTTTTTCCAAACATTGGGAGCATCTAATTTTCCTTTTTTCTTTCCCGCTTTCTCCCTTGTGCTTGCCCACATTCCTTGGTCTCCATCTATATAATGAAATTTTGATGGTGTATATCCAGTTTCTCTAGCCGTAGCCGCTAAAAGATATGGACTCCAATAGGAAGCATCAGCTCTTTCATCATCCGAACTTACAGCTCCATTAATCAATATTGGAAATTCAAACTCTAAAACATCTAAATCTATATAGTTATTGAACGTCTTTTTTAGATTAGAACTCTCATAACTTTGTTTAAGTTTTCTTTTTAAAGTCGACTCGAATTTTTTTGAAATCAATTCTTGAGAAACCTTATTATCTCCCTTGATTTGAGCCATAGAAATTTTAGTAGCACTTTTAGATTTTCTAATGCTACGTTTTATATCATGCCTAAGCTTTAAATCTTCTATAGTGCTCATTCCAAAAAGGATATTATTTAATGATGAATAAGGTTATAATTCTTAGCTCTTACTACTCCCCCCAACTGTTTTCAAAAACCATATCACCTATAGTAATGGTACTTGCTGAAATGACAATTCTTTTTTGCATTGGAACATCATCGATAGCATCAAACTCCTCTTCTAAACTTACACAAAAAGCTCTAGTAAAGGTTACTTCTTGCAAACGTGACAAAGCATCGCGCTTATAGAATAAGATGGCACCGTCTTTAGTTTGTTCCGGCTCCATCATCCAATGAAATAAATCCGATTTACCTTGAGATTCAATAGTAATCATTATTTGACCACCTCTTGGTTTGCCTGAAGGTTTGCCAGTGTGATCCATAGGTTGTTCAAAATTATACGCACAATGAAGCACGTTGTATTCTTGACCATCTACAATTAATTTTGCTAAAAAAGACATAGGTTATGGTATTAATATAATTATCAGTGGTTAAAGTACGTTCTAATATCCTAGTATCAAAAAAAAGTCGATAAATTACATCGATTTATTTCTCAAAAAAGAACACCTCTAAAAACTAAATAGCCTTAGAGGTGTTGGTATATGTACAGTAAATTATTTTATTGTTGTTCGTAATCCGTATCCCATTCAGAACCTTCATCACCTTTTTGACCATCCATTTTAATCAAAAAGTTTTTAGCAGGGAAATAAGGCTTAAGTCTTACATCAAGTAATATACGGTCTAATTGATTTGGATCTTGTTCAAATTTTTTGATTTCAAAATTTTCTATCAATTTATCTGGACCCGTAATTCCGTCTAAGAAATGTACAATTTGTTTATGAATTTCGTTTCTAGTTTTAGCATTAAAGTTTTCAAAAGCTCTACGGTTAAGAAAATCCATTAATACTTTTGTTACATAATCAAAAACACGCACTACAGAATAGGTTTGTAGCCCTAAGTTATCACCATTAAATAACGTCTTTGCAGAAAATGCCATCACCTTGCCATATTCATTAACCATAGGAACAAGGCCAAGGTTTTCTAAATTTGCAATTTCACCTTTTCTTAAATCAAAGGCAACACCATCTACTTCACTTAAACCACCGTGTTTTTTACCTGCAGTTACTTGAGACATTAGAGTTCTATATATTTTACCCGCTAAAGCTCCAGAAGGTGCAACGTGTAAATCTTCTTCCTCTCCTACTTCTGCATGCTTACCTCTACCTACTAACCAATTACAGGTCATAATAGTGTTTGATAAATACATGTCACCACTGGCAAGATTAGCACTTTCAAACATTTCCATAACGTCATCTGGCTCATCTAAATGCGCAAAATCCGTTACTAAAGTTACTTTATTATCGTGAGCTAATTTCGCCCATTTGTCTACAACAGATTTAGAACCTAAATACCCTGGTAATACCATTAAGGAATAGTTTTCTCTTAAATCCAATCGGTCATATTTAGAAACCAATTCTTCTCTTATATGGTCAAAGAAACGTGTGTTATCTAAATCTGTTAATTGGTCTAATTCTGCATTTACTATAGACACATTTTTTAATGATGGTAAATCTGTGTTTTTATAGAAAAGCGCTACAGAGCGGTATGAAGATTCTAATTCTTCCGACTCTTCTAGTGCTTGTTTTATGTTTTTATTTAATAGCTCTAATGATTGTTTAGATTTATCATCTGCAGATTGTACTTGATCAAGGATATCATCACCAGATTTCAACGTTTCTGACCAAAGTTCAAGAATTTTCTGTAAAGCTTGTCGTTCAGATTTTTTTCCGTTCTCTGTTAAGAACATCTTTCTTCTGGCCTTACGGTCAGGATTTAAATTCTGTACATCGTCAATCGCTGATTCTAATAAATCAAATCCACCAAACTTGGCTAACCCGTCTGCTTTTTCTTTAATTTGATCTATAAAAGGTTTGTCACTTAAATGCGACTCTTGGTTGTTTTGTGAAGTATTCGCCATAATTGCTTTTCGTAATTATTTAGTGTTTTTTATTTCGTTAATCAATGCATCAATAGTATCTATTAGCGCTCCTTTTGCTTCTGGATCTTGTAATGCAGATTTTAAAATTTTATTGGTTTTTAATTGCTTAATGATTTTTTTATACTGATCACTTTCAATTTCTAATTCTTTTAAGAAAACACTATTATTGGTAATTCCTTTTTTACCGAAATCGCCTAAATTGCTGAATTTTATGGTTTCATTTATTGTTCCTCCATTTTTATCTTCAAAAGGGACCTTTAATTCAGGTCTAAAATGTTCAAAAATATCTTCTACAGTTCTTAAACCTTCTATTACCTCTGGCTTTATTGGCGTATTCGGAGTTAATTTACCTGCAATTAAAGTTCTGTTTTGTGGAATTTCATTTAGAGCTTCACTTGCATCGCCTTTAACATCATTAGCACCTATTCCAAAATTACTAGCCATATTTTATATTTTTTAAGTTGGTTAAATTTAATCAAAAAAAGTTATTTACAATAGTTATATAGAAGATAAACGTAAAAAGGAGGCATTTAAGTATGCCTCCTTTTAGAAAATATGTAATTTTTATGAGATTATACCCACTCGTTGATATGCTCACCACCACCACTAGATAATTCTTTTGCAGAAATAGTGAAAGTTTCAGTTAAAGGATTTTGGCCAGAAGACTCAAAATTCTCTCTATACTTGATTAAGTAACCTTCTTTAAAGTTTACTTCTTTTAAGGTAGCATCGTTATCTCTTTTTACGAAAACGATAGTTCCATCTTTTCTTTCGAAGTTATTAGTCATCCATTCGAAAAAACCAGTTTCTCCGTTAGACTCAACAGTTAAGTTAATACGACCACCTCTTGTTACAGAAGAAGGTCTTCCTGTAGGATCTACTTCTTGGTTCAAATCATAAGAACAATGTAAAATGTTGAACTCTTTTCCTGCTACTTTTAATCTTGCTTTGAAAGCCATAATAATGTGTTTTTGTGGCAAATACTGCCTAGTTTATATAACGTCACGTAAGGACATCGTAAATATAAAAACTATTTTAAGAAGTAGAAAATAAACTCGATGAACTGCATCATAAAGTCTTAATTAAGAACTTCTTACCTTATTATATATATAATCTGTTAAAAAGTCTTAGAAAAGAGTCCTTTTTTAATCTTCATATCAATAGTCATACTAGTAATACAACCCGTATCTTCCTTCTTTCTCAAGTTTAAACTATTGATTTCAATTTTTTGATCTCTTATAGCATTAAAAAGCTGATTCACTGTATAGCGTTTACCACTTTTATTAAAGACAGGAATACTACTATAGCAAAAATAAGAACGCATAGCTCTGTCATCTAATCTTCTTTCTGAATATCCCACTAACATTTGTAAAATCTCATCAGAAGAAACTACAATTTTCTTAACCTCTGGCTCTACAACAGGTTCAGGAACGGTTACGGTGGGTGGAAGCACTAAAGAATCATTAATATTATCTAAAGCGGTCTCAATAGGATCAACTCGGTTTCTTGGTGTTATTACTTGACGTTCTCCCCTACTATCTAAAACAACTATTCGGCGTCTAGACTCATGTCTTCTATCCCCGTTTACAACCAATAAAATTGTTTTCTCTCCTGGAGATTTAAATGTATATTTCTCCTCTTTGTTGGTTCCATCAATATGCAATGACTCCCCAAAACTCCATTGCCAAGATTCTGCGAATGGAGCATCACTTGAAAATACAACCTCCTCACCTACTTTAACATTTGTAGGTAATATTATATTCGGAATTAACTCAGGAGAAATTAATTCTTTCTTCTCATTAATGGTAATCTCCTTAACCACATCACATTGACCATTTACTCGTAATGCTACTTTATAAGTTCCTGGTTTTGTAAATTGATGTGCTACATTAGATTGAAATTTTGTGTTAGTTTTGTCACCAAAATCCCACTCCCATTCAACACCAGAATCATCAATGCTATTAAATTCAATTAAATCTTCTGTGGTAAAAGAATTTGCTATGATCTTAAAATCAGGGTTTCCACAATCAACCTTACTGTTAATTTTAAACGAGATTAGTATTAATCCTACAACAAGTAATACTAAAAAAGTTAGAAATACGTTTCGGTCAAAGTGGGTTTTTATATTATTACTTTTCATTAAAATTGGTAATAGAAATTATTAAACTCTTATATTTATCCTTAAAATTACAATTATTACTATGAAACTAAAACTGATGTTTTTAATTCTTATTGTGCAATTTATAGGTTGTGGTAAAAACACTTCCAAAGGTGTAGACCAAATGTACTATAAAAAACAAATAGAAGAAGCACATAGGTTGAAAGAAAAAGAAGCTCTTGTTGTAAAAGAACCAGAAAGAGTAGCTACAACTACCTACCTTACTTATGAGGAAAAAGAGGAGTTTGCTAAGGCGTTGAATATTCCTACAGAAGAGCTTGAGAATGAAAAGTTATATGGTAAAATTAAAGACTGGTTTGGCGTTCCTTATTTATGGGGGGGAACCACAAAAAGAGGTGTAGATTGTTCTGCATTTGTACAACATGTATATGATGTAGTGTATGAAAAAGAATTGCCTAGAACTTCACAACAACAATTTGATGCCAATTTGGATGTAGCTTTTAAAAGTCAGAAAAATTTAAAAAACGGAGATCTTATCTTTTTTAGACTAAGACACAAAGAAAAAGTAATCTCTCATGTGGGCATCTATTTACAGAACGGAATGTTTTTAGGATCAAATTCACCAAGAGGAGTAGAAATTGCAAATTTGAAAGATGCGTATTGGCAAGATAAATATGTTTCTTCTGCCAGAGCCTTATTAAAATAATTTAATGGAAAACAATATACTACAGGAAATTCGAGACCATTTTGATGGCTTGGATTTTGATATAAAAGCAGAAACATTTGCGGCGGGAATCAAAGAATTCTCTGATGTTTCTTACAGCTATTCTGATTATTTCAAAAGAAGGTACAGTCCCGATGTTTCTGGTATTAGGGAAGATGATGTTTATAAGGAGAACATAGTTGTTCATCTTAGTCGTCGTGGATTTTACAATATTTTTCCAGAACGTTTTTTTCATAAAACTGTTGGTAGCACTGGCTTTGTAAATGATATGGTCAATGCCTACAAGAATAGAAAAGTAGAGCAAGAAAAAGCCCAAAAGTTTTTTAATCCATTAGAGGAAGAATTTTTTCTACACAGAGTAGAAGTAGAACGAGAAGAAGATCGTATTTTTGAATCGCTGGGAAATTCTGAATTAGTTTATTTCTTGTCAGACTTATGGGAGATCAATTCTAACATACCACATGTCATGGCCGGAAAAATTTTGAAAGCAATTCCCTTCATGCATAAGATTGCAGGAAATTTAACGTTAATACAGCAAGTATTAGAAACAATAATCGAAGAAAACTTAACCATAACCAAAACATACACCACCATTCCTAACACACACGAACATAATGATACCTTGCAATTAGGCGTAAATTTAGCGACGGCAACTACCGGTGCTTCCTATTTGCCAAAATATACGTTCACCATTAATAATATTAAAAACCCCGAAAAAATTCATGATTATTTACCTAAAGGACAAATTAGTTTGGTAATGCAGTATTTTTTAGATCACACCATGCCTTTTGAGAGTGATTTTGAAATAGACTTTACTTTGCCTCAGAAAAAACAAAACTTTACACTGAGTGATGCCATCTTTGCTGGTCGACTTGGTATATCTTCTACAATATAATTTTCATGATAAAACGTTACTTAAAAACATTAATAAGCTTTGAGGCATTGATGCCTTTTATGATTATTGTGGTTATCACGATACTTGTACTTACCTTATTTGCTTCTAAAACACCTGGTTTTAAAAAACAACGCAAGAAGTTTTATATCTATTTGATATCAGGTATTGTCGTAATGGGAATATTTACGTGTATTGTCTATAACTTAAAACAAACTGGCGTATTACTTCGGTACTTTTCCATGCTTAGTTTTTCTTTTTTATTGGGAGCTTTACATGTGTACTTTGTCCGTTATTTTTTCGACAAATTTGAAATAGAAAATAAATTTAAAGAATTACTAATTGCCTTTGTAACTGCCTTGGTGCTTGTTGTACCTATTATAATGGTAGCCTCTTACTTTCAAGATCTAAAGTATCTAGGTTATTATTTCTTAATAACAACCACTTTTGTAGTGCCTACCGCGTTTTATGCACTGTTTAATTATGCTATAAGCGTACCCGTAAAGTTATATTCTAAATGGTATTACCCTTTAGGCAACAAATATGAATCTCCTAAACATTATGAGTTAAACAATATGATTGTTTTAAACTTTATGTTTTATAAAAACACGAAAGAAACTCATCTAACAAGTTTTAAAGCAAAAGCACCTAAGGATATGGATTTTGGTAGGTTGTTTTTCTTTTTCATTAATGATTACAACAGTAAAAAAACCACTACTAAAATTGAGCTTCTTGAAGACTCTGGCGATCCATTTGGCTGGTATTTTCAAACCAAACCTAAATGGTTTGGAGCTTCAAAACATATTAATTCATCACTAACCGTAGAACAAAACAATCTAAATGATGGCGACACCGTAGTGTGCCAACGTATATAATATTTATTATGATAGAGGACATAAAACACTTTAAAACAAATTGGATCGATGGTATGAAAATCTCTAAAGAGCATTTTCAAAACCTCCAAGACTACGCAGAAAATACAGCTAAAGATCTTACCAGCATTAGAATAGGAAAAGATGGTTATGGTTTGTTAGCATCACATTTAAGTGATCATAATGAATACATTGTTACTATTGATGTACATAAAAGCTTAAAAATTTCGATTAAAAAATTACGTGCTATCACTCCAAACGGTACGCGTGTAGAAATTACAAACTTCACACCAGCGGTTAAAGAAGATGTGGTTGTTGAGCAGTTTGCAGATAACAAATTAGAAGAAGGTTTCGTTCTTTTAAATGTGGATCAAGAAGATACGGTTGCTTTTGGAGAGCAAAACCCCAAAGAAATGCCTCCTCGTTATCCGTATACTACAAACAGGTATTTTTTCACTTTTGTAACTGCAAATGATTTAGAAAAATCTGGACTAGCAGGGAACCAGCTTCCTATCGCTAAAATTATCAGAGAGAATAATGCTTTGGCCGCAGCCACAGATTACATAGCGCCTTCTACTACCCTAGGAACTAGTGAAGCATTGATTGATTTTTATAACGTTGCCGAAGCTTTCTTGAAAATGGCCGAACGTAGTTCTATACTAATTGTACAAAAAATAAATACTAAACAGAGTGATAATCCTATTGCAGACGCTATGCATACAGTAGTAGATAAATTGTATGCTTATTTATCACAACAAATTACCTATGTAAAATGGGAAGAGTATGAAATGCATCCTAAGAAATTAATTGAAATTATCGTTAGTTTTTCAAGACTTTTCAAAAGCTCAGTAGATGTATCATCACCGGAAAACAAAGAACAATTATTCAACTATTTTGGAGAATGGACAGATTTAAAAGGGGGTGATTATGAAAAAATATTTACCAACATTATCAATATTGATTACAAGCATACTGATGTTAATCAAAACTTATTCATCATCAATTCATTTATGAATGTAATTGAGCGTTTGTTCACTATTCTTACGCAAGTAGATTATATAGGTAAACGTAGAGATATGGGCATATTTGTAAATGAAAATATTGTAGAAGACAAATTCGGTAAATCTGGAGGTCCTTCATTTTTAGCGGAATAAAATAAAATTATACTATGGAAATTTTAAATAAAAAAGAAAGGATATCTGCTTTTTTACTTTTTTTACTCATGTTTTTGGTCACTATTGTGCTCCTTTTTGTAGCGGTGTTTTTTAGTTACAAATTACCTTGGAAAGAGAATGATGTGTTACGTGCAGAAAACAAGAAAATTCAGTATGAATTTATGTACCAGAAGCAGTTTATCAATGAACTAAAACGTGTAGATGTTTTAATAGATTCGTTAGATAAAACAAAACAAGGAAATATCTTTTTAGAACAATCTATAAATTCTGACTTAGTAAAAATTAAGAATGATATTCCAAAAGATTCTCTGGAAAACAGAAACATGTATGAGAATTTAATTCTTACTTACAAGAAACTGTTAGACGCAAAAAGAGATTTAAAACAAGTAGCCAATGCTAAAACTGAAATTGATAAATTAGATAAGCAATTGGATGATTATGAAGATCAAATACGAAATTTAGAAACCGCATTAGAATTAGCCAGACGTATAAACAGAAACCAATAAGTATGAATAACGAAGTTGAAAAGGCTATTTATATTGCAACACAAATTGCAGAAGAAAATCAGCATCAAAATTACACCGCTGCACATTTAATTAAGGCAGCTTTAAATAGAGATTTATCGCTTTTGCGTAAACTCCATAATCTTGGTGTAGATGTTTATTTTGTTGAAGAATGGGCAGAAGTGAACATTGAACAAACCCCAAAAAGATCTTCTAGAAATACAGAAGTAGAAGCCGATTCTGGTGTACAATTAGTATTTGTAGAAGCGGAAGATATCAAAGGGAAGCTTGGTAAGGATGATGTTGATTTATTGGTCTTATTCATTGCTGCAATAACACCTGGAGTAGGCTTTAGTTTTGATCAATTAAAATCGCTCCCTGTTAGTCACAATCAACTTTTAGAAACTCAAAAAGGTACGGAAGGGAAAGTCAACCCTAAAATTAGTACTTCTGCAACTTCCTCTGAAGCAACAGATACTAGTGTGTTGACCAAATATACTTCAGATCTTGTAAAATTGGCCAGTGCAGGAGAATTCGCGCATATTATCAATAGAGATAAGGAATTAAAAAGTATTACCGAAATTTTAAGTAGAAAGTCGAAGCCTAACGTGATTATCCAAGGAGAATCTGGTGTTGGTAAATCTATTTTAATTAAAAATTTAGCAGTACTAATTGCTGAAAAGAAAATCGTAGATGTTTTACAAGAGGCTACATTTTTAGAAATACACACTACCCTACTCTTATCTGGAGCTTCTTATAAAGGAGAAGTAGAAGATAGGTTACAACAAATCTTTGAGCAAGCAAAATCCTATACCATGCCTATTTTAGTCATGGATGATTTTCATGCCCTACTGCAAGATAATGCTACGAGCCAGGGAATATTAAATGTTATAAAATCTGAATTAAATAAAGGAGAAATTGTTCTTATTGGAGTCACTTCCCCAGAACATTTCCGAAAGCATATAGCATCTGATGATGCCTTAAGCAGGCGTTTTGAATCGGTTAGTTTGGAAGAACCAGATACAGAAACAGCTTTTAGAATATTAAAAAATGTAGGGGAAACATTTAAAAAACACCATCAACTAAAAATTTCTGATGATACGTTAAAAGAATCTATTTTATTTTCTAAACGGTATTTAAAAGAAAAAAACCTTCCAGATTCTGCCCTAGATTTAGTAGATAGAACCATGGCGGCAGCGAAAGTATCGCAGCAATCACTACCTGCAGATGTAGAAGAGTTAAAAAATAAATTAGCCTTTTTAGAAAAGAAATCAGAAACCTTATCCGAAGAACAGCGCAAAGAGGAAATAGATTGGATCTACATAGAACTTAAGAATAAATTAGGGCCTATTATTATCGGGAAATATGATACAGAAGATTTATTGTCTTTTCCTTCCTATGCTGATAAAGTAGCTTATTTAACTACGATTCTAGAAGCTATTGAAGTGCATTCTACAAAAGAATTAACTGAAATCTTTGATGAAGATTTGGCAGCTGTTGTATCTAGTATTACCGGTATACCTGCTGGAAAAGTACAAACACAAGAGCGCGAACGTCTCATGGAGATGGAAGCTACGCTTAAGAAACGTGTTATTGGTCAAGACCATGCGGTAAAAACAATTACAGAGGCTATAATAGAATCTAGGTCGGGGCTTTCTAAAGCAGGCCAACCAATTGGCTCTTTCTTTTTCTCCGGACCTACAGGAACAGGAAAAACAGAATTAGCAAAATCATTGGCAGAGTTTTTATTTAATGATGAAAGCGCTATTATTCGTTTTGACATGTCTGAATTTAAAGAAGAACATTCGGCGGCACTTTTATACGGTGCACCTCCGGGATATGTTGGATATGAAGAAGGCGGTATGTTAGTAAATAAGATTAGACAAAAACCGTATTCTATAGTACTTTTTGATGAGATTGAAAAAGCACACCAGTCCGTTTTTGATGTATTCCTTCAAATTTTAGATGAAGGTAAACTTAGTGACCGTTTGGGTAAATTAGGCGATTTTTCTAATGCCGTAATTCTTTTTACTTCTAATATAGGATCAGAATTTATCGCAGAAAAAATTTCTGATGGAACCACACCCTCTTCTGATGAAATTTTAGAAATAATGGCGCCGTATTTTAGGCCAGAATTTCTAGGTAGAATCACAGAGATTATTCCCTTTGCCCCTATTTCGAAAGAAAATGCACCGCTTATTTTTGACTTACATCTTAAAAAAGAATTGCTTGTTTTAGCAAATAAATTGGGAATTACACTTGATATTGATAAGGAAACAAAAGACTTTTTATCCTTAGACGGTTTTTCATCCACGTATGGTGTTAGGCCTTTAAAAGCGGTAATCCGAAACAAATTAAAAAGACCATTGTCTCGTATGATTATCTCTGGTGAGATTACAGCACCACAAACTGTAAAAATCAGCTTAAAAGACACGGTAGTTGTTTTTGAAGTAACCAAGTAAAACTAGGCTAAATGGCAAAACAGTACTACGAAGCTCCTTTTGATTTTAAGCGCTTTTTTGAGAAGAAAGAACTTCGAAAAATAACGCTACAAGAATCTATATCACAATTTATAAGCATTATTATAACCACCTATTTTGAAGAATATGTTTTTGATGAAGGCTTTGGTAGTGAAATATGGGAGACAGATTTTGACCTGTTAGTAAATGCTAATGTTTTAAAAGAGCAAATTAAAAGATCGCTTACCAATCAAATAGAAACCTATGAAAAGCGATTAGGCAACACAAATCTGACCATTAATTTGCAAGAAAGTGTATCTGAAAATTCTAATAAAGTACGATTGAAAAAATATCTAAATATTACAATTACAGGAACATTATTAAAAACCAACGAACCGTATTATTTTAGTGGAGATTATTATTTAGCACCACTATCTTATAAGTAAACACATACTCCTGAATGAAATCATTAAGTAAAGAAGAAATAAAAGAACGGTTAATTAGAAGGGCTGCCGATACCTGGGGAATGGATGAAATGGAAATTGAATATTCCCTTGATCCAATTGTCAGTATACTTTTTGATGCTTGTGCGCATGAATTTGAACGTATTTCAGATACTATAAAATCTAGTAGAACAAGAATTACGGAGCGCTTGGTAGATTTACTAACGCCCCAAGTTTCTGTAACCGCTAGGCCTGCTCATGCCGTAATGCACGCATTGCCAATAGATAGTACTCTTAATATTAATGAACGTTCAGAATTTTACCACCGAAAGAGAATGCCAATTTTCAGGGAGAATGGTAAAAACGATTTTGAAGATTTTTTCTTTGCTCCTGCAGGAGATTTTAAAATTAGCAATTGCAGTTTAGACTATATCGCCTATCCAGAAAAAATTGCTTCACATAAAAACCACCGGAACATCCCTTTTATTCTCAAAGAGAATTTTGTGGGCGCTGCAGATGGTTCTAGTATTTATTTAGGAATAAAACCAGATGATGAAGTAACATCTATCCAAGACTTACTTTGTTATTTTGATTTGCTTAATTTTTCTCAAAAAAATGTATTAACGCACCAATTAGGTTTATCTAAATGGTCTTTAAATGGTAACCCATTAGAGGTGGTCAACGGGTACAATGAATTAGAATTCGCTGGGCAAGATTTAAATACCTATATCAATGAGTCTATACAGAGTAAGATTAAGTTCTACGAGAATTATGTAAAAGAATTTTACCAGGATCATTTTTATACCATTACAGATGCTATTGATGTAAAGAGTAATTTAAGAGACTATCCAGAAGATTTTGAGACGTTTTTAAGTGAGAAAGATTTAAAAGAATTTAAAACACCATTATTGTGGATCAAGATTTCTTTTTCTTCTATTGTATCTAGTCAGATGCTAGATAATTTACATTGTCATATCAATTGTTTTCCTGTGTTGAATAAAAAACGACATGAAACCAATAGACGCTTAAAACCGTATTTTAACATTTTACCACTAGAGGTCGATGGAGATTTCTTTTTTGATGTGCAAGATATAAAAGGCGATAGTGGAAACACGTATTTTATTCAAGATCGAAAAAAAGAAGACACCTCTACCAGTACACAGGCATATCTGCGTTTTGGTGGCGTATCTCGTTTTGATGAGCGTGATGCTTCAGAACTTTTAAATTACACCATAGATTTGCTTAAAGAAGATAGTATTGCGTTCAATGCTATGAATGATGATTTTATCAATACAAATTTAAAAGATCTTAAACAGATAATTTCTAGAATTGATCAACAGATAGAATTAAGAGATTTTACTAAAAATAAAATTCCATACCTAGTCATCAATAAAAATAGCATTAATAAAAATAAAGATCAATTTGTTTTTACAAATTACTGGAGTACTGCTGGTGACAAAGCTAATAAGATAAACCCATACGTACAATTAGTACAGTATTCGGGTACAGCATTTTTAACAAATTCGCTAACCTTTATTACCGGTACTATTGGTGGTAAAGATGAACCGAATGCTAGTGAAAAAATATATGCCTACAGAGAGCATATTCTTTCTAAAGGAAAAATAATTACGCGACAAGATATCATTCAACATTGCTTTGGCATTTTTAAAGATAGTATTACCAAAGTAACCATAGAAAAAGGTGTTGTTGTTGCTTTAGATGAAGGTGTTGGGTATACGCCAACTACAGATGTATACATTACCAAGCACGAAGATGCCGTATATGATGAAGAAAGTTGGGAACACTTAAAGAAAGAAGTGCTAATAGGCCTCCAATCAAGGTCTGCGAATGTGCTTCCTTTCCGTGTTTTTTATAGCTAATAATCTATAATTTATATTGTAATTCATCGAAATACGGGTGTATTTTTTGTTAAGCTCGTTGATTGTGTCTATTTTAACGTTTTAAATTCTACAGCCATGCCTAAAATGATTACCCCAGTGCTTATTATCGATGGAGAACGTTTTCTTCCTAAATCTGGTTATAAGGTTTCTATAGAACAATCCATGGGTACCCACAGCTCTTTTAGTGTGGTTTTTCAAACCAATGCTACCGAAGGGTACGGCGGTACACTCATGAATAATTCTATTAATTATTCAGGTAAAAAAATATCTATAGGCGTTAATGATGGCGAATTAGAATATGTGGGAATTATTACTTCGGTAGCCTTACAAAAAGGTATTGGTGCCTCTGGCGCTATTGTGCTATCAGGACAGGGAGCTAGTATTTTACTCTCACGCTCCGTACAATGTTTTAGCTATGAAGAAGGTTCTTCTTTTAGCCAAGTAGTGAGTGATACCTTTAACGGACATTCCACTGACCTTCTTAAAATGGAAATAGGAAGCGGTACTAACATTCGTTTGCCTTATACGGTACAATATAATGAGTCCGACTTCTCTTTCTTACAACGTATGTGTGCTCGTTATGGCGTTTGGATGTATGACAATGGTAGAACCTTTTGCGTAGGACGTACAGGAGATAAACAATTTAGCGGGGTGTATGGTCAGGATATTCAAACCTTCGGACTCTCTACGACTCTGCAATCCCAAAATAGTGGCTTTACCTCTAAAGATTGGATCAATGATAGCGAATTAGAATCCGTTTCCTCATCCTACAGTGCACAAAGCGGACATATGTATGCCGGGCATGTAAAAAATGAATCTGAGGGTTTATTTGCCAAGAAAGAAAACTATTCTTGGAATCACAACCAGAATGAATATAGCGGACAACAAGGTTTAGACCATGTGGCAAAAGTAGATACCTTATCTAAAGCAGCGAATATGATTATTGCCAACGGATCTTCAGAGATTGTAGGTTTACGTGTGGGTGATAATTTGACCATTGAAGGCGTTAGTTTTTCTGACAAAACGCGTAGAGATGCGTTTGGATCCTATATGGTTACCAAAGTAGCGCACCGTTTTGATCACAGTGGTAATTATGAGAATCATTTTGAAGGGGTACCAGAAGGCACAGAACACCCACATTACAGTGCGGTATTTGCCACTCCCTCTGCAGAAGAACAACGTGGTGTCGTTTTAGATAACAATGACCCTGATGGTTTAGGACGTATAAAAGTACAGTTCGGTTGGCAACGAAGAATGGGAACTTCTACCCCATGGATAAAAATGAATACCCCATACGGTGGTAACGGCAAAGGCTTTTACTTTATTCCTGAACTGGATGAAGAAGTACTCGTAGGTTTTGAAAATAACAATCCAGAAAAACCCTATGTTTTGAGTGCTGGTTATAATAGCAGTGCCAAAAGTGGTGTTGCAGATGCGGAAAACAACATAAAAGCGATCATGACACGCAGTGGGCATATTATTGAATTAAATGATACTGATGGTGGGGAGATGATTACGATTAAGGATAAGAATGAGAATGTTTTTCAGATTGATACGGTGAATAACGACGTTACAATCAATGCCAATAATAATGTAAATATCAATGCTGTAGAAAGTATAAAATTATCTGCTAAAAATATAGAATTAGACGCTATTGAAGATGTAATTGTACTCGCTGGAAAAAGTGTTAGTACAAGAGCTTCAGAAAATTGTAATATTCAGGCTAAGAATAAAAATGAAATCATTGAAGAAAATTCAATAATACAATCTAAAGTTTTTGAAACTACTTCAGAAGAAGTTGTAGTTAATAGTACCGCAAAAAATATGGTATTATTCTCCCAAAAATCTGTAGATATTCAGAGTAATGAAAAAGTAAAATTATTTTAATTTAATTTGTTTTCTTGGAAGAACCTGTAGAGTTTCAACACAATCACACCTTAGCCTTAAACCCACATAACTTGAAAAGGGTTTATGGTGTGAATATAGAATTTAATGAAGAAGGAAAAGAAAAACAATCTTTGCGGTTTGAATTAGAAGTTCTAGCCAAAAAAAATGACGAAAATAAAACTTGGTTATTTCAATTTGATCGAAGAAATGTATTCATTAATTTAAAAAAACCAGATACCATAGCTGATAAATTAGCTTATGAATGTGGTCAAGTTATTTATCCACTACAAATAGAAGTGACAAATAATTGGTCTAAGCGTACAATCAAAAGCAGACCTTTAGCTATAGAGCAATTAAAAAAATTGGAAGAAAAGATTAAAATGACTTATAAAAGTTCACATATTGATACTTATTTTCTGAAAACCTGGGAAACAATTAATAATCCTGCTTCTTTTGTTAAAGCAGTAGAACAAAATATGTTCTTGTCTTTTTTCTTTGCACCACTATATCAGCAATATAATACACTTACAAATATCGTAGAAAACACTTTACCTATACCAATAATACCTTTTTGTAAGGCAATTTCTTATAATGTAAAACAAAAAGTATTACCAAAATATACACGATTTAATACAATCACTGTCGTTCAAAAAGGTATAATAGAAGATAAAAGGTCTATCAAAGATTTAGAAAATAAATTTGATGACCCCATTTTTAAAAAAGAGAGTGAAGCAGATAATTTATTAGGAGAATTAAATGCAAAATATGAATTACATAAAGAAACTAGAGTAATACAATCATTAACAGTAGACGCTAGTATTAAATTGAAAGATAACAAAACTAAATCTTTTAATATGCAGGTGTACTATTTATCTGAAAGAGATAAAATAGCCAATCAAAGTGTGTTTCATCAAATACCAATTCTAAAAAAAGAAACAAATGTCGAGTGAGAAATTTTTAGTCTGTACAGGCGCAATGTGCCAATGCAAACAAGGTTTCACTCCTGATTCCTTGAATGTACTTAGTCAAAATAAATACTATATAAATGATCAAGGTGGTAGTACCAAATTAATTGGTAACACCATGGATTTAGGTTTACCTTTTAAAGCAGGTACTTTTGGGATGTGCAAACTACAACCTAATGGAAGTAGTTACAACCCTTGCGTACCAAGTATTATCGGCTGGGATGGAGCATATGAAAAAGCAGTTCTAGGTAATGGAGGACAAATTCTAACAGAAGAAAGTAAAGGTATTTGTGCCATTGCAGGTAGTCCCGTTATTGAATTTATTACTAACGGACAAATGGGGGCACCACAAGCTTCTAATTTTACAGATATTAGTGATGAAATTCATCAACAATTAAATCCAATGGTTGAAATGGAAAAAATCTTAGGTAATAATCCTTTTGACAATATTGAAGTAGAATTATACTAATAAAAGATATATGTCGATAGTTGTTAAAAGTGTAAAATTATTTTCCAGTAAGAAATATATTCCCAGTGAAAAGATAAAAGTTGGCGAATATATTGTGGATGGTATAAAACATAAATTATATACTATACCTCTAGGAACTACAGCTAAATTTAGACCTGTTCTTAATAATAATATCGAACTAAATAACATTGAATTATCAAAACATTTAAAATGGATACTATGTCATATTGATCCTAAAAATGGAACTAAAAGTTATAAATCTTGGGAAGGAGATAAACCCCCAGCTTTTTCATATGATGAAAAAGAAAAACTAGAGAATTATGCGGACACTCAGATAGTTTCTTTACGTTATACAGATAAAAAACAAGTAGGTGCTTTTTATTGGTTAGAATCTTTTATGCAGTACCCAGAGTTCCCGGATGCTGCAATTCCCAAGGGAGTTTATGTTACTTTCGAGGATACAGCTTTTATTGATTATGCTTATTTTTCAAAAAAAAACTATTATGAAACTGGAGATAATATTCCTAAGCCTATTACTAAATATGGCGAAAAAATAAATTTATTTCTGAAAACTTATAAATTAGGAGATCCTACCCTAAATTATCATAATTATGGAGAATTTAAAGTTCAAATATTTTCTAAAAGAACCAATTCTCAAGTTTCATCTGATTTATATTTTAGGCAAGAAATAATAAAAGACCCAACATCTTTTATAGATTATATACGTCTCCCTTTTTTAATTGAAGAAGATTGGAGAAATATAATTAATCAACAGCCAGATGTTATTGAAGAATACTACGCTATAATATTACCACTACTTAGATACAACAAAAGGGCTAAAGTTATTAGTAATAATGAGTCCCAAATAGATGATAACAACGAAATAAAGGAAATTGATTTAGATTATTTAAAAGATAATTTAAAAGTTCGAAGTGAAGGAAAGAAAGAAAAAGTAATTATCGCAAAGAATAAGCAAAAAGTACTATTAACTTATAATTCAATATCAAAAACAGATTACATTAATTATAAAGAAGAGGAACAGAATGTTGAAATAAATTCATTCTATCAGATAGAAAATTATGAAAAATTTTTTACAAAACATTTTTTCAAAGTTATTTATAATTATCAAAAAGAAATAATCGAAGACAGGAACAATAAGGTCAGTGAACAAATGGCCAAAATTGAAGATTTAAATTATAATAATAAGAGTAGCGACCTTCCCTGTAAATATACAAAAATTGAATTTTTTGATTCCAATAGGAAATCACCACTGATTCCTTTTGAAGAAACTGAATTTGGTGCAATAGATGGTACATCCCAAAGTATTGATATTATTTCTGGTGACAAATTAAAGCCTACGGAAGTAGCATTTAAATTGCATGATCTTACTATTGCTAATGACGTAGAATGCTTAAAAATTAATGGGGTTCATGAAAAAATTGAAGATGTTTTTAGGTTAAATGAGAGTCAAAAGTTTGTTCAATGGATAGAAGAAGGAGATTCTGAAATAGTAGATGGAAATACTTTAAAATTAAAATTGCAATACGTCTATAATAAAAGTATTGAAAAAAACTCTAAAGATTGGATAAAATATTTATTGGGTAACGAAATAGCGGAAATGGAAGATCAAATGACAGATTCTATCCTAAATAGCGCTTGGATATTTAAATATGTATTTTTAAAAAACATAAAACCTCAAAATTATTTTGTACCCATAAATACTTGTCGTTATCCTTCACAGACAATTGGAATTAATGTATACCCAGACTTTAGATGGCGACTCAAATTTCAGTTTATAAGTGAAAAGAATACAACAGAACGTACTTCTCATTTTAATAAATATGGCAAAGAAAAAGTATCACACTCATATTATTGTAAAAAATTTACTCTTGGAGAAAAAGAATATAAGTTCGCTATAGAACCTACATATTGGTACAATGGCACAAAGTCAACATTAAGCTTGGTTGATGTTCCTTTTGGCGATCAAATCGACTTACTCATTTGGATGTTTAAAACCGCCAGAGAACTTACCTTTAGCAACGAAATAGATAAGTCTGATAAAAGAGACGGAGATTTAATCATTAACGTTGGAGTTCCTACGATAGAGGGTGTAATAGAAGCTGCTTTCAAGTATAGTGTAAATAGAACGTACAAAGTAGGTTTGCAACATAAATTTGGTGGAGCATTACAGTGGAATATCTCCGGAGAATTAAATTTACTCTTATTTGCGAAATTTTTTGGACCTGCTGGAGCAGGTATCGAAAGTATTAATAAAATAGTTAAGAAAATTGAATATTTTTCGAATGGCAAATTGGATATTGATTATGGAATTTTTCTATTTTCGAAAGTTGAAATTAATGTAAAACCAAACATAACAGTTCACAGCATTGATGGTGTTAGTGGAGGTATAGATTTAAGGGTAAGAGTCATAGTTGGCCTAAGAATTGGTCTCGAAGCGAAAGCAAAATTACGAAATATAAAAATTTATGCGGGAATGAATATTGGTGCAGAAGCCCATCTGAAAGGTGTTATAGCATATAATGGAAGTTCTGGATTTGAAACCTCTGGTGAATTTGAAGGTTTATTTCTAAAAGGTGATGCCGTTTTAGGTAAAACAAATGATAGAGGTATTAAAAAAGAACTTAAATTTTCAGTAGCTGAAACAATTTTAGGTCCAAAAACTTTCAAAAAAAGTGTTGGTTAAATTATAATATATGGTAAATAAATTAATATTAATAAACATGCTTTTTATGATGATAGCATGTGGACAAAATAAAAAAAACATGAAAATAGAGATGAATCCCTATGACTCTTTGTTACTATCTAAGTTAGATAAAAATAGTAAGCATAAAAAAGTAAAATATGCTATATCTACAACCTCTAAGTTACCTTATAGTCTAAAAATAAATGATATTTTGGCAGAAGAAAACATAGTTCCAAATGATGATCGAATATTGAATCATTTTACGTGGAGTTATTTAGATAATTACATTTTAGGAAACGGAGACCATAAGGCAAAATATACATTTTACCCACATGAGGATCCGGAAATTTCCGCAGAAGACGGTATGATACATCAATCGGATTTAGATAAATTAGAAATTGAACTTTTGAGGTATGAAGAATATGATGGTGAAATAGAAAATATAACAATACATAAAAAATTTACTTTTATGATACCAAATCCTGTTTCTTTTACAGAACAAGAGATAGAATTTACTATCAAAGATTTACCTTATAAAATCAAAGGTTGGAGCGAGAGCCAGGATTTAAGAGGTGTAGATTCAGAATTACTCAAAAAAGAAGTTGTAGGTTATTATCAAGAATTGAGAAACATCTTGAATGAAGGTTCAAATTATAAGTATACATATGAACTACAAAAAACTAAATATTTAGAAGCAGCTCTTTCTGCATATTTAAATAAAGAAGAATATTTAAATATGCTCAATACTAATGCTACAGACAAAATCACTAAAAATAAAATGTATCCAATTGAAAATTATAGTTTAGCTATAGAAGCAGAAGGTAGATTGGTTAAATTATACAGAACAGATTCTGAATTATTAAATTGGGATGTTCTAATTTATGAGGATGAAAAATATAGAAACTCCCTAGCGGTGCGATTACATAAGCCTAAGGGATCTGATACTTTTGAAATTATTACTAAATAACTGTTGTCCCCCACTAGTACTCATTTCTAAAAAGTACCCCGCAAGCGTAAGAAACAACTACAAAAGCTATCTATTCAGATGGCTTTTTGTGCTTTTAATAACACCATCTTAATTATAAGATGGTGTATATCCAAATTGTCAAAAAAATATTTCTGTACAAGAACTATTCTTAAAGAAAAATCAATAAATTGAGACTTTTATCGTTGTATTCCTAGTGTGAGATTTAAATTATACAGTAGTTTACTTCTATTTTTAAATTTCTATTTTAAAAATGCTTTAAAAAGATGAGCTTTAACTTTATGAAATATAAACTTGTTTTTCTAGTGGCGCTTTTTAGTCTGTTTAGTTGTGCGCAACAACCAAAAGATTCTAAAACAACCACTGCCCTACCCACAACTATAGAAGATATTAATTCAAGTAATGTAGTAGACTATATTGCCAGCAAGGTTAAAGTTTATGACAAAAACCCAATGTACGCTATAAGACCTTTACATAATAATTGCGTTTATGAAATTTTAATAAATGATCATCTTGCATATAAAAACTACGATTTACAAAAGTTAGGAACTCCTATTCTAATTAATCACTATATCTTAAAAAGTGGAAAACAAACTATTACGTACAGGTTGTACCCGTTAGAAGATTTAATGGTAGACACCTACGGTAAAGGAGAAACAATTCATACCCTATTAAAAAATACTTCTATGAATATTGAAGTTATAAAATATGAAGATGTAAAAACAGGAGCACGTATTGGTGATGAGATTTTAATTGAAAAGCATGAAAGTTTAACAAAAAAAGGAACAAGAGAATTTATAGGCAGTGGCTTGCCCTATTATGAATATACACTTACATTTAAAGCAACCGTTCCTTATGAAATTGAAGGCTGGAGCAATGGACAAGATTTAACAAAATATGATAAAGAAGAGCTGGAAGCTGTAGTTTTGAAGAAGTATGCGCAGATCAAACAATTATATTTAGAAAAAAATGTCAATAAATTAGTGCAAATTGAATATTTAAAGAAATCATTAAGAGAAGACACCTCTGATTATAGAGATAAACAAACAATTAAAGAATATTGGGATAATTATTACGCAGATATACTTTTAGAAGATAAAAGATATCAACCGTTAGAGGGGTATCAGATGCAATTTTTCGGCAATAATAAGATTGTTACGTTCCGGCACCCTGTAACGGCATCAATAGATCCTAGACTAAAAGGTAAAGCGGCTCTTTATTTTTTAAACACAGAAGATAGTGGTAGAATAATAGCCACATTTACGGGAGTTTATCTTTTTCTTCCTAAAGGAAAACCACTAACTGTTGAAAATTTACAAATACTATAATTAGTTGCTTGTATTTTTTAATATCAACTTAATAAGTAAGCAAGGCGCTAATTAAATTACTCCCTATTTCCACATTGCTATTTATGGCTATAGTGGACACTAAACTACACCATGAAACTACTCTACAAGCTCATTATCTTATTCCTTTTTATCTTCAGCGTAGGCTGTGCCGACCTATTAAAAATGGATACACATTTTGTGACTTTTGAAGCAGAAAATCTATACGAGTATGATAGTATGCAATCATTTGAAGAAATTTATGATAGTACAAAAATTATTGAATTTTTAAATAGAAAAACAGTAACCGAAGTCATTAAATTAGAAAATTTTGACGCACTTACCTCCGTTCGATATGGATTTAGGGAAAGTTTAGAAGGCAGCCTGGACAGAATGACATTTGGCTCCATTACTATTGACGGTAGGCTACCAGGATTTTCTAGAATAGAAGTCAACGATAGGTATGTTCCCCATACCCTGACTTTTTTAGATATGGATTTCTTCTATTACATTCCCTGGGAAAAATCACAGTCTTATGATATAAAATTAATAGCCCAAGATATTATTCATAATTTGGATGATAGCACTATTTTTTATGTAGATGAAAACAGTATCATTTATGGTGAAAGAGGAGAACACCACGTATTACATATCACCTATTTAGAAGCTATAAAACGCTTAGAAGTTTTCCATAGTGTTCAGAAAGAAAATCCATTTAGGAAGCTACCAGAGCAAGATTTATTTTCCAACTCTTTGGCTAAATTACGATTGGCAAAAAACTTCCACAATACGGAAAATACGCCCGAAGAAATTGATTGGACTAATTTTGAAAATTTAATCTCGCGCCATCAAAGAAAACTTTTTGCAACTATAAGAGATTTCATACCAGAACTTAGTATGGAATTTTCTGAAGATATAAGGTTTGATTTTGAACTTAAAGACTATAGCCTTAACGCATTAATTGTTCGCGATAGTACCGTAAATAAAGTATTTAAGGAGTTAAATACTGTTACCGTAAACACAAAAATCAATTTAAAGGAAGATACAATTCATAAACCGTTGAAACAATCATTAAGAGATTTAAGTATCTTCCATGAAATAGAAATAGTGCACAAAACCTGCCAAGGGTTTATTATTAACGAAAACGATGATAGATTTTACTTGGTGTTTATTTATGAAAATAATGGGGCTCCTTACCTACTGTGTTTATCTGGTCTGGATAATTTAAGGGAGGCTCACTTTTATTTTCAATTATTAAGTAACTTAGAGCACTTAAAATATAAAGGTTTATAAGTTAATCGCTTCATTATAATCAATATCTCATTAATTACGTGCTAGAAACCTTCAGAGTAGATAACATGGACACTATATTTATAGTATTTCTTACTATATTTTCTAGTGCCTTTGGTCTTTTTTATTATCTAGTTTTAAAAAGCCTATACCGAGTTAAACTCTCTGTGCTTTGGCCTTTATTTATCATTCCTCCTTTTATGGTGGTACTAACGGCTATTTTAGACCCGGGTTATGTTCCTTTTGCTTGTTTGGTAAACTTTCCTATTCTTCTAGCATTAATGCTTATAGGAGGTGTTGTAAAAGCTATTAGAAGCAAAAATTCTATTTGGGGATTCCTCGCTTTTATTGTAGCCATGCCTCTTATCATGATTACTTGGCCTTATGGAATTATCTTAATTACGGCTTTTGTTATCCTTAGAGAAATACTTACACCAAGTTCAAAGAATACTTTTTATGAGTTACAAGGTGCTTTGCCTACCTCTAAAATTAGATCTCTAGCTATGGGCTTAGTAGAAGTTTCAGGAAAAACGATACTCATAGAACCCGTTTTATCTGCAATAAAAAAAGTGCCTTGCATTGGATACCTCTATAAAGTAGATGCCATAAATAGGGATAAAAATGGAAAAATAAGTTATAGCAATATTTCAAAGGAAACGGTCTGCAATTCATTTCAGATAAATGACGGGAGTGGTATTATTACTGTGTCAGGAGATGATCTTGAGTTGATAGATTTACCAGAATCTAAATACTCTTATACCGCCGGTGATAGACGTTTTCAATTATTTTTATTAGAAGAAAATATGAAAGTGTTGCTTATTGGTAAGGCCACGAATAGAAATCAACAGGTATTCATTGAGAAAGACCCTTCCAAAGATGTATTTGGCGTTGCTACTTATGAGCATATGAAACAGTGGAATTTATTGCGGCCCTTACAACAATCATTTGTAAAATATCTTTTGATTTTGATTGCCTGTATTAGCGTTATTTTAACTTGTGAAATCACCGTGCATGAAAACGAATTACTCTTTTCTTTCAAGTCGCTCTTAGAGGTATTTAATTTAAAAGAATCACTACCATTTCAATTGTAAACTTAAAAAAAATGAAGCCCTATTTATTCATCATTATTATAGCACTTATACTCCTGTTTTTTGTCAGAGGAATAGTTTCGCTTTACAACCGCTTGGTTATGTTAAGGGCTAATACCGATAAGAATTTTGCAAATATTGATGTGCTATTAAAACAACGCGCTGATGAAGTTCCGGAATTGGTGAGCATTGTAAAGGGGTATATGCGCTACGAAGAAAACCTATTAACTAAGGTGACGGAATTGAGAACGCAGTATTTGAGTGCTAGTGATAAAGAAGAGAAAATAAAAACATCTAACGCATTAAACAAAAGCTTAGCTTCCATTATGGTAGTTTCTGAAAATTACCCCGAGTTAAAAGCAAACGCTTCTTTTTCGGCACTGCAATCAAGAGTCTCGGAGTTAGAAAACCATATAGCCGATCGTCGGGAACTCTATAATGAAAGCATCAATCTCTATAATATTGGCATTAATGAATTCCCTGATCTATTAATAGCAAAACCTTTTGGTTTTAAAAACAAAGAATTATTACAAATTACTCAAGCAGAAAAAAAGTATGATGGAGTTCAGTTTTGAGTATTATGATTGGTTAAAAGAAATCAATATAAATACAAGTATTATTAAGTCCGTAGCATTTTTTGGTGTCCTATTGCTTATTGTTCCAGCTAGAATATTGGCTATTTTTATGCGAACGGAAGTTAGGAAAAAGTTTCTATGGCTGGTTTTCGTATGTGTGATAGCCACATGGCTATTCGGATCTTTGGTGGTCGGCGTTATGGCTTCTTATATTCTTGGCGGATTAAAGCTATTTTTAGCTTGGCTAGCGGTTTTGTGCAATGTTCTTGGTTTTACAGTAGCTAATCACTCAAGGTTATATAAAATTTACGAGCAGCAACTAATCAAAGGGTTCTATAAAAACTAACATGAAAATTTAATTTAAAATTCTCTATTTAATCCTTGACTAATCATCAATAATTTTTTCCATATGAGTTCAAAAATAATTATTAGTTTATTCTCTATTTTACTTTTGGTACAAGTAGCCAACGGACAAAATAAAGTGGATTATGACCAAGTGGATACAGAAATTACCAACCATTATAAAGATTATAAATATTTAAGTAAAAAACGACCTGGATATTATCTTCAAGTTAATAATCAACATTGCCATTATGAAATTCAAACTAATGGACTAGCTACCGGGAGTTATTGTTTAGAATTCCCTTCCTATTCAATACGATTACCCTTAAATATGCAAATTTTAAAAAGTGGAGATCAAAAGTTATCAATTAAAGTATTTCCATTCAAAGGGGATACATTAACAAATAGAGCTGGTTTAGATGTAACCTTATTATATTATCCTGACATTACGGACTTAGAAAACAATTTTGGAGGTAGTACAATTTTATGGAAATGGGAGATGCCAAAATTAGAAACCTTAAAATTACCCTATTTTGAATTAGATACGGTTTTTGAAGCAGAAGTGCCTTATGAGATTAATGTTTTAAGAGATTACGCAGAAGATTTATCTAAAATGGATAGAGAGGATCTTCTAAAAGAAGTGTTAACTGAATTTATCAAAAAACGTGAAAATATTATTAGTAAAAATGAAAGTAGATCATATTTAATTTCTCATATCAAAAGGAGTTCAATTCAAATATACGCGACTAATAAAGAAGATGAAGATTTAGTTGATGGAATGATTTCTATTTCAGAAGGAAAGGAAGCTCAGTCACTTGAAAATTTTAATTTAAAGTTATTCTATTACAATAAAATAGTAACCTTAGTCAATAGCGAAAATAAAATGCCTGCAATATTTTTCATAAACCCAAAAACGGGCGCCAGATCGTGGCAACCTTATTACATTTTTAAACATAAAGAAACGGGCACTTGGCATATGTGGTAATAAGCCAATAACTTGAAAATAAGCTATCGTTAACGTTTGATAATTTTGTTTTAGAACACTTTAGTATATTTAAATTTAATACACCCAGTCATTAAAAATCTACTCACCACCCTCCTCCTCTTATTTGCAATCATTTGTCAAGCACAAAATGAGTATCCTTTACTTAATCGTTATGTGACTGACAATGCTGATATTCTCACTGCAGCGCAGGTGCAACAATTATCCGTAAAATTAGAGGCACTTGAAACAGAAACTTCCCATCAACTTGTAATACTCACGATAGAAGATCTGAATAATGAACCTATAGAAGACTATGCGTATAAAACGTTTGAAGTAAATACAATAGGACAAAAAGGAAAAGACAATGGTATGCTATTAGTAATAGCTAAAGAAGATAAAAAAGCACGTATTGAAGTCGGTTATGGCCTAGAACATGTTGTAACAGATGTTATGGCTTCACGAATTATAAGAAATGAATTAACTCCTGAATTTAAAAAGAAGAATCACTTTGCGGGTGTGGATGCCGCTACGAATTCGCTTATAAAAATATTAAATAGCGTCGCTGTAGAAAAGAATCAAATTTATGAGACTCCATCTTCAACACCAACACCTTCCCCAGCTATTAAAACCGGAATAAGCAATAGTATACCTAAAGATACTTTTGGAACTATTTTGGGTAAACATATTTTTTCAATACTAATAATGACTTTTATGATATTGAGTTTTCTTTTTATAAAAGTTTCTTTTAATGCTTGGGTGATGACTTTAGTCGGAGCATTTACAAATAAAGTCAGTTTTTCTAGAGTGTTTGGTTTCGCTTATAAAACTGGACGCCTATTTTTCTTAGGCCTTATTATATTCACTTTTATGGTTTTTACGCTTTTAGCATTATTGTTTGATGTCTATCCTAATCGGTTTTTCTTTTTAGTGGAAGATTACAAGTGGCTTGCTATCCCCATACTACTACTTATAACTCCTTTAATTTTCGCTTTAATGCATGTAAAGTATTATGGCTTAAAACTGAATTTTTCACTTTCTAACAATGATGATTATTTTATAAGAAGAGAAATTGACAGTAAATTAGATGTCCTTGGATTAGTTCATTCAAAATCAGACAGTGATTCTTACCAATACAGTTCATCAGGAAGAAGCTACAACAGTCAATCTGTAAACAGCGATACCTCTAGGAGCTCCAATAACTCCAATAGTTCCTCTAGTGAATATTCTGGCAAAGGCGGAAGATCAGGAGGCGGTGGCGCTAGTGGTAGTTGGTAGCTAAAGGATTTTAAAATATGGAAGCACTAACGATTAATAACATCATTAGGTGGAGATAGCATAATATAACGATCATGATCTAAGCCTTCCAATATGATAAACATCTGCTGCTTTTCACTAAGTCTAATGTTTTTTAAAACATAAACGGCATTTACTTCAGAATTTTCCCCTAAATGGTTTCTGAAATTATAGACATGTAAGGGTTCAATTTTGAATTGTTTTTTAGACCCCTTACTCATTACAAAAAACTCCATGTCTTTTACAGAATAAGCCTTTCCTGATTCATTTAAAATTTGCAAACTAAAATACATCTCATTCTTGTCTAAAGTGATATCGTTTAACCTCAATTCGAGTACTCCTACTTTGCGAGATACATTCTTAATTGTTGGTTTCTCAATATGGATATTTTCACAAAAAATACTGTAATACGTTTGAGGTTCAGAAGTATACAAATCAATATCATGAACTGGTTGGTTTTCTACAGCAACAGGTACTGTGCTATGACCTTCTGGCCTGGTATTTTCAGTTACCTCTGGAGTGGTAACGCTAACTAACTGACTAGTAGGTTGTGTAGACCCAGTATTATTGGTAGTCAGTACAGGTTTTACGTTTGGTGCTGGTTCTGAAATTGCTGGGCTGGGATTTTCAATGGTATTGTTAGCTTGTAATTTTGGATCCGTTGCTTGAACAGAAGATGCCAGTTTTACTGTTGCATTCGGAGAAACATTAATTCTGCCAACAGCATTAGATACCGTTAATACATACACAAAATTGGTCACATCTTTAGAAGGGTCTAAAACAAAAGAATAGATATAGCCATCATTAGTAGTGATGGTTAAATTACTCAAGTGTTTGGTTTTACTAGCCTTTAAAACACCCATATTACTTTGTTGCTCATGACTGAACATATAATCAGAAGAAGGTTCTACGACGTTTAATATTGGAGCTGGAAAAATTAGCGTAATTATATTAGATTCATTTAACGCTATAGTTATTGGTTCTCCTGAATGAGCATAACCCATTTGAATGGAAAGAAGCAATACAAATAACACATGCTTCAAATACTTACTAATCATAACCTTACGTTTTAATGCTACATATAGGGCAACCATAACAGCTACAATATTGTTTCCTATATCTTACAAAATGAGAGCGCTAAAGTAGCTAAAGCTTTAGAGTATAAAAAATATACTCGTTGAATGTTATCGTAAAAAGTCGAAATCATTTTTTCAAATAATAATTGGGTTTTAATCTATTTGGATAAGGCTAATATTCTAATGGTCCTATAATTTTTATTTAGGCAAAATACGTGTTGAACATCGTAATTCTCGTTACAAGTGATGTGCTTACATGGGATACTTTTTTAAATTTGTAGTTGCTCTTTTTAGGAGCAAAAAATTCAAAGTTTATTTAAGAAATGAAAAAGACATTATTTGACAAAGTATGGGATTCGCATGTAGTAAAACATGTAGAAGACGGACCAGATGTATTGTTTATAGACCGCCATTTAGTGCATGAAGTTACTAGTCCTGTAGCATTTTTAGGACTTAAAAATAGAGGTATTCGTGTACTTCATCCAGAGCGTACATTTGCAACGGCAGATCATAACACACCAACAATTAACCAACATTTACCAGTAGCAGATCCGCTTTCAGCGAATCAATTAAAAGCTTTAGAAGAGAATGCTAAAGAATATGGTATCTCTCACTGGGGACTTGGACACGAAAAAAATGGTATTGTTCACGTGGTAGGTCCGGAATATGGAATTACGCAACCAGGAGCAACTATTGTATGTGGAGATTCTCATACCTCTACCCATGGCGCCTTTGGTGCTATCGCTTTTGGTATTGGTACTTCTGAAGTAGAAATGGTATTGGCAACGCAATGTATTATGCAGCCAAAACCTAAGAAAATGCGAATTAATGTAAAAGGGAGTTTGAATTTTGGAGTGACGCCTAAGGATGTTGCTTTATATATTATTTCTAAATTAACTACTTCTGGAGCTACTGGGTACTTTGTAGAGTATGCAGGTGATGTTTTTGAAAATATGACGATGGAAGGTCGTATGACGGTGTGTAACCTAAGTATAGAAATGGGTGCTCGTGGTGGTATGATTGCTCCTGATGAAAAAACATTTGATTATATTAAAGGACGTGAATTTACACCTACTGGTGCTGCTTGGGATAAAGCAATGGCCTATTGGGAGACCTTACATACAGATCCTGATGCAGAATTTGATAAAGAATTGAGTTTTGATGCTTCTGATATTGAACCAATGATTACGTATGGTACCAATCCAGGAATGGGGATGGGAATTTCTAAAAGTATTCCTAAAGCAGAACAAGTTGAAGGTGGCGTAAGTACCTACAAAAAATCTCTAGGGTATATGTCTTTTAATGAAGGCGAGGATATGATTGGTAAGCCTATCGATTTTGTATTTATTGGAAGTTGTACCAACGGGCGTATCGAAGATTTTAGAGCCTTTGCTTCTATTATTAAAGGGCGTCAAAAAGCTCCTAATGTTACGGCTTGGTTAGTACCCGGTTCACATCAAGTAGAAGCAGCTATTAAAGAAGAAGGTTTGTTAGCTATTATTCACGAAGCTGGTTTTGAACTAAGAGAGCCTGGTTGTTCTGCTTGTTTGGCTATGAATGATGATAAAGTACCAGCTGGTAAATTAGCGGTAAGTACATCAAACAGAAACTTTGAAGGCCGTCAAGGTCCAGGATCAAGAACTTTATTAGCTTCTCCTCTAGTTGCGGCAGCCGCTGCAGTAACCGGAAAAGTTACGGATCCACGTGAATTAATGGAAAAATTAGTTGCTAGTTCTTAGTTATTGGTTGTTATTTTTTAAGTAAAAATAATAGTACCATTAATCATTAATTAGCAACGAACAACAAAATAATACAAAATGGCATACGATAAATTTGAAATACTAACAAGTACTGCAGTTCCTTTACCAATAGAGAATGTAGATACAGATCAAATAATACCAGCGCGTTTCTTAAAAGCCACAGAGCGTAAAGGGTTTGGCGATAATCTTTTTAGAGATTGGCGTTATAATAATGATAATTCTCCTAAGACAGATTTTGTACTGAATGATAGTACTTATTCAGGAAAAATATTAGTTGGCGGTCGTAACTTCGGTTCAGGATCTTCAAGAGAACATGCTGCATGGGCGGTATATGATTATGGCTTCCGCTGTGTAATTTCTAGCTTTTTTGCAGACATCTTTAAAGGAAACTGTTTAAATATTGGAGTATTACCGGTACAAGTAAGTGCTGATTTCTCTAACAAGCTTTTTTCTGAAATTGAGAAAGATCCTAAAACAGCCATTGAAGTAAACCTACAAGAGCAAACTGTTACTCTTTTAGCTACTGGTGAGAAAGAATCTTTTGACATCAATGGTTATAAAAAAGATAACATGCTTAACGGTTTTGATGATATTGACTATTTAATGAATGTTAAAAGTGATATCGTAGAATTTGCAAAAAGCACCCCTTTATAGGAAACACAATTTCTTTAATAAAGTAATAAGATTCGCAGCAGCGTTTACGCGATAATGAAAAAAAGAAAGATTGAAATAATGGATACTACACTCCGCGATGGTGAACAAACCTCGGGAGTGTCGTTTTCTGTTTCAGAAAAATTAACCTTAGCAAAATTACTACTAGAAGAACTTAAAGTAGACCGCATAGAAGTGGCATCTGCTCGTGTTTCTGACGGAGAATTACTAGCTGTAAAACAGATTACTAATTGGGCTAGTGAAAAAAATTTAATTCAGAAAGTTGAAGTTCTTTCGTTTGTAGACCAAGGAGTTTCAATAGATTGGATGGTAGAAGCTGGAGCAAAGGTTCAAAACCTGCTAACCAAAGGTTCTTTAAATCACCTAACACATCAACTTAAAAAAACTCCCGATGCGCATTTTAAAGAAATCGCATCCGTAATAGCCTTAGCAAGAAGTAAAGGAATAGAAACAAACGTCTACCTTGAAGATTGGAGTAATGGCATGCGCAATTCTAAAACATATGTATTTCAGTTTTTAGATTTCTTAGCCACGCAACCTATTAAACGTATTCTGTTACCAGATACCTTAGGAGTACTTACGCACAACGAGACTTTCGATTTTGTTAAAGAAATAGTGGATACGTACCCTAAGTTACATTTTGATTTTCATGGGCATAATGACTATGATTTAAGTGTAGCCAATGTTATGGAAGCTTTAAGAGCCGGTTGTCACGGTTTACATTTAACCGTCAATGGTATGGGAGAACGAGCAGGAAATGCTCCCCTTGCCAGTGTTGTGGCTGTTATAAATGATTTTATGCCAGAGTTGGAAACTGGCGTTAAAGAGTCTTCTTTGTTCAAAGTGAGCAAACTTGTTTCTGCATTTACAGGTTTTGGTATTCCTGCTAATAAGCCCATAGTAGGTGCTAATGTTTTTACACAAACAGCAGGTATTCATGCAGATGGAGACAGCAAGAACAACCTTTACTTTAATGATTTATTACCGGAGCGCTTTGGCCGTAAACGCCAATATGCCTTGGGAAAAACATCAGGGAAAGCAAATATCCAGAAGAATTTGCAAGAACTTGGACTTACCTTAAACAATGAAGAATTAAAAAAAGTTACGCAACGGATCATTGAGCTAGGCGATAAAAAAGAACGTGTAACTAAAGATGATCTACCTTATATTATTTCGGATGTTTTAGATAGTGACGGCTATCAGAGTAAGGCCAAGATTACCTCGTACTTGTTATCACATGCAAAGGGGCTACAACCTTCTGCCGCAGTATGTGTGGAAATTGAAGGTGAAGTATATGAGGAGCATGCGCAGGGCGATGGCCAATTTGACGCCTTTATGAATGCCTTAAAGCGTGTGTACAGCACCATGAAGATAGAATTGCCTAAATTAATAGATTACGCTGTAAGGATACCCCCTGGAAGTAATTCTGATGCGTTATGTGAAACTATTATCACTTGGGATAACCAAGGAAAAGAATATATTACACGTGGACTAGATTCTGATCAAACTGTATCAGCAATTAAAGCCACAGAAAAAATGTTGAATATTATTTAATGTGAGCAATCACGAAGTTGTTAGCTAGTATAGCTGCATTACTGTAGCTCTATTGTAGCCACAACAGATTTTAAACTAATGTAAATTAATTATAGCTTAAGTTGTATAGCTTAAGTTTAAAGTCAAAGTACTATTATGAAATTAAATATTGCCTTATTAGCCGGTGACGGAATTGGTCCAGAAGTTATAGATCAAGCAGTAAAAGTATCAGATGCTATTGCAAAAAAATACGGTCATGATTTAAGTTGGACACCAGCTTTAACAGGTGCTGCTGCCATTGATGATTGTGGAGAGCCGTACCCAGACAGCACACATGATGTTTGTGTAGCTGCAGATGCCGTACTTTTTGGTGCTATTGGTCACCCTAGATTTGATAACGACCCATCTGCTAAAGTAAGACCAGAACAAGGCTTACTTAAAATGCGTCAGAAATTAGGTTTATTTGCTAATGTAAGACCAACATTTACTTTCCCATCTTTAATAGATAAGTCTCCTTTAAAAAGAGAGCGTATTGAAGGTACAGATTTAATTATTCTACGTGAGCTTACTGGTGGAATTTATTTTGGAGAAAGAGGACGTAAAGATAACGGAAATACAGCTTTTGACACCTGTACTTATACACGTGCTGAAATTACAAGATTGGCTAAAAAAGGATTTGAATTAGCGATGACTCGTGGTAAAAAATTATGCTGTGTAGATAAAGCTAACGTACTAGAATCTTCAAGACTTTGGAGAGAAACGGTACAAGCCATGGAAAAAGATTATCCTGAAGTTACTGTGTCTTATGAATTTGTAGATGCAGTTGCCATGCGTTTAGTGCAATGGCCAAATTCTTACGATGTCATGATTACTGAAAACTTATTCGGAGATATTCTTACAGATGAAGCTTCTGTAATCTCAGGTTCTATGGGCTTAATGCCTTCTGCATCTGTGGGTGAGAAAGCAAGATTGTACGAACCTATTCATGGTTCTTATCCGCAAGCAGCTGGTAAAGACATTGCAAACCCATTGGCAACAGTGCTATCTGCAGCTATGATGTTTGAAGATTTTGGATTAACAGAAGAAGCTAAAGATATTAGAGATGTTGTAAACAAATCACTAGCAGAAGGTATTGTTACTGAAGATTTATCTGAAGGAGCAAAAGCATATAAAACTAGTGAAGTTGGTGATTGGTTAGCTAAAAACATTTAACACCACCTCTTTTAATTAAAAAAGCCTCTGAAATTAAATTTCAGAGGCTTTTTTCTTATACGAACTTAATGAACAACATTTATGCGTTTACAGCATACATTTTAGCTCTTTGTTCTTTAATATTTTTATCAGACATGTAGTCATCAAAAGATAAATAACGATCAATAGCTCCACTAGGCGTCAATTCTATAATTCTATTTGCCACCGTTTGTGCAAACTCATGATCATGAGTAGTAAATAAAATGGTTCCTTTAAAATTCTTTAAAGAATTGTTGAATGCGGTAATACTTTCAAGATCCAAGTGGTTTGTAGGTTCATCTAACATAAGTACATTAGCACGAATCATCATCATTCTACTTAACATACAGCGAACTTTTTCTCCCCCAGATAACACAGAACATTTTTTTAAGGCTTCTTCACCACTAAACAACATTTTACCTAAGAATCCACGAACATAGACTTCTTCTCGCTCTTCTTCCGTAGTGGCATACTGTCTCAACCAATCAACCAAACTATCATCACTTTCAAAGAAAGAGTGGTTATCTGCTGGTAAGTAAGACTGGTTTGTAGTTATCCCCCATTGAAATTCACCACTAGTTGCAGTTCTATTTCCGTTGATAATTTCATAAAAAGCAGTAGTTGCTCTAGAATCTTTAGAGAATACGGCTACTTTATCTCCTTTTGCAAGGTTAATGTTTACGTCTTTAAATAATAAATCACCATCATCAGAAGTTGCAGAAAGCTTTTCTACATTTAAAATTTGATCTCCCGCTTCACGTTCTCTTTCAAAAATAATCGCTGGATACCTTCTACTTGAAGGCTTAATATCATCAATCTTTAATTTAGAAAGCATTTTTTTACGAGAAGTGGCTTGTTTACTTTTCGCAACGTTTGCGCTAAAACGCATGATAAATTCTTGTAATTCTTTAGCCTTCTCTTCAGACTTTTTATTTTGTTGTGCACGTTGTCTTGCCGCTAACTGGCTACTTTCATACCAGAATGTATAGTTTCCAGAGTATAGATTTAATTTCCCAAAATCTATATCTGCAATGTGCGTACAGACAGAATCTAAAAAGTGACGGTCATGCGAAACTACGATTACCGTATTTTCATAATTTGCTAAGAAATGCTCTAACCAACTGATTGTTTCATAATCCAAGTCGTTGGTAGGCTCATCCATGATCAATACATCAGGATTTCCAAATAGCGCTTGTGCTAGCAACACCCTAACTTTCAACTTAGAATCCATAGCACCCATTGTGGTATAATGCAATTCCTCATTGATACCTAAGTTGGATAATAATGCTGCTGCATCACTATCTGCGTTCCAGCCATTCATTTCTTCGAATTGCACTTGAAGCTCCCCTATTCTATCAGCATTTTTATCATCATAATCGGCATACAATGCATCCATTTCGGTTTTAATAGCCGCTAATGGTTTATTACCCATAACAACAGTTTCTAAAACAGTGATGGCATCATAAGCATTATGGTTCTGCTCTAGAATAGACATACGTTTGGTTGGTTCTAAAGAAACATGACCAGAAGTTGGATCTATTTGACCAGCAATAATTCTCAATAATGTAGACTTCCCTGCGCCATTAGCACCAATAACACCATAACAGTTCCCTTGCGTGAATGAAACGTTCACATCATCAAAAAGAACTCTTTTTCCAAATTGTACCGATAAATTGGATACAGATAACATATACAGTAGTTTAAAATTTGTGCAAAAATAGTTAAAATTTACCCTTAAAACTAGCAATCTTGGGTATGAAATATTGAAGAGATATTGCTAATTATTAATTTTAACGGTGCATTAACAGCATATACTTATTCTCTTTATTAAATTCGCTTCCCTAAGAATTGTTATTATATATGTATAAATATTCTTTTTGTCTCTTATTACTGACTTTAACAGCTTGTTTTTCAGATGATAAAGACTCCCCTACTATTTTTGCAGGAGAAATTATTAATCCTACGAGTCAGACGGTAATCTTGTATAAAGATGATGTTGTCATAGATTCTGCTCAACTAGACATGCACAATAGGTTCACAATTAAGTTAAAGAATCTTGAAGAAGGTTTATATAACTTTAGACATGCGCCTCAATACCAATATGTATATCTATCTAAAGGTGATAGTTTATTAGTCCGTTTAAATACCATCTACTTTGATGAGTCTTTAGTTTTTTCTGGAAAGGGAGAAGAGATTAATAATTTCTTAATTGAGGTGTTTCTAAATTCTGAAGAGGAAGAAACAGCCGTGAATTCTTATTTTAATTTGGACCCTGAGGTCTTTTCTATTAAAATTGATTCGTTACGAGAAACTAAATTAGCACTACTATCTGAATTACAAAAAGAAGCTGAGCTAACGCCCAAATCTATTGAAATGGCAAAAGCCAGTATCGACTATAGCGCTTATATCAATAAAGAAAAATATCCCTTCAAACATTTAAAAAAGAATAGAGATAATCTAATTACAGACATATCAGAAGAGTTTTATGACTACCGCGATGAATTAAATTTTGATAATAAGGACTTAACATTCTTTACTCCTTATTATGATTATATGAAGCGTCATTTTGATAATTTAGCCTTCACTCATTGTGCGGAAGATTGTTCTAACGGCGGAAGAGTGATTAATAATCAACTGCACTTTAACCAACATAAATTAAAACTGATAGATAGTGTTGTAAAAGAAAAGAAGTTAAGAGACAATCTATTTAGAAATGTTGCGATGACCTACTTCTTAAAAGTGCATGACAATGTGGAAAATAATAAAATCTTTTTGGAGGATTTCCACAAACTTTCTAATAATAATAAACATCTAGAAGAAATACACGGCCTATATGAAAGTGTTCTAAAAATGCAGCCTACACATGAGTTACCCGGTGTAAATGTGATAGATAGTTCTGGTCAATCCGTCTCACTTTCACATCTTGCCTCAGGAAAAGACGATGTCATCTTTTACTTTTGGACAGACAGAAATACAAGACACTTTGGAAATATCACTAAACAAGTGGCTAAGCTAAAAGTATTACATCCTGAAACTAAATTCATAGGAATTAGCTTAAGTAAATTAGATGAGAATTGGAGAAAAATGATTGATTCATCAGATATGGAATATAAAAATCAATACAGAGCAGAAGATGATAATACCTTAAGAAATACGCTCATTATTGACGGACTCAACAAAGCTATATTAGTGAAGGACGGTCTAATTATAGATGCTTATAAAGATATGTACGCACTTTAAAACCATTAAGGATTCGATTTTTAATTAGTAATTAATTACACTCAAGCAAAACAACGTAATTCTTGAGATTAGATGCACACGAATAGAAACAAGAAAGCCGCTAAACAATGTTTAGCGGCTTTCTTTATAGTAAGAGAATCTAATATTTATAAACTAGTTTCCTTTTTTGTAATCTTCTAAAAATTTAGCAAGACCTATATCTGTAAGTGGGTGTTTTAATAAACCTTCAATAGAAGATAAACCACCTGTCATAACATCTGCACCTAATTTAGCACAATCAATAACATGCATTGTATGTCTTACAGAAGCAGCTAATATTTGAGTTTCAAAACCATAGTTATCATAAATCAAACGAATTTCTGCAATAAGGTTTAAACCATCTGTAGAAATATCATCTAAACGACCAATGAACGGAGAAACGTAAGTTGCACCCGCTTTAGCAGCTAATAAAGCCTGCCCAGCAGAGAAAACTAGGGTTACATTGGTTCTGATGCCTTTATCGCTAAAGTATTTACAAGCCTTAACACCATCTTTAATCATTGGTAATTTAACAACGATTTGTTCGTGTAAACTAGCAAGTTCTTCACCTTCCTTGATCATTCCTTCATAATCCGTAGAAATTACCTCTGCAGAAACATCTCCGTCAACAATATTGCAAATGTCTACATAATGTTTTAAAATGTTGTCTCTACCTGTAATTCCTTCTTTTGCCATTAAAGATGGGTTTGTGGTAACACCATCTAAAACACCTAATTCTTGAGCTTCTTTAATTTGAGCAAGATTTGCTGTATCTATAAAAAATTTCATGCTTCTATTTTTAGTATTATTAATTGAAAATCTATGAGTTACAAAGCTACAATTTATAATGGTTTAAGAGTAATTTCTCGTACACTTTATCTGGAAGAATCTTTTTTAATAAAAGAGAGAATTTCTGCATAAAATCGCCCACCTTATAATGTACTTTAGGTTTGGGAGTATTAATGATCTTAAAAACCTTATGCGCCACTTGAATGGGGTTTCCTCCACTGTCTACATCATTATTTATAGCTTCTAAGGTAGCTTCATACGGTTTTTGATAGGCTGAATTACTTAGTACTGGCGAATGATACCTTCCGGAAGCAATATTTGTAGCAAAATCTCCTGGAGCTAAATTGGTGATATGTACACCAAAATCTTTGGTTTCCATTCGCATAGCTTCAGTTACTAATTCTAATGCCCCCTTAGAAGCAGAATAAATGCCACGATACGGCAATCCCATATATCCAGCGATGGAGGTTATATTAATAATAAGTCCTGATTTTTGTATGCGCATCTGTGGTAATACAGTCTTCATCACGCGGATCGGACCATGAAAATTGGTATCAAATGCTTTCGTAATCTCAACGTCCGGAGTTTCTTCTATGGGTCCTGTTATACCAACTCCTGCATTGTTTACCAAAACATCTATCTTTCCTTCCCGTTTTAATAATTCTGTAATAGCATTAGCAATGGTATCTTCTTTTTTGACATCTAATTCTAATAAATTAAAAGCATCAAAGTTAGGATACTTAGCCTTGCTCCTTGTAGTACCGTAAACTTTAAAACCTTTTGACTGCAAGAAAATACCAATAGATTTTCCAATACCAGATGAACCACCAGTAATTAAAACAACTTTTTGTTCCATAAAAAATTTTAATGGATACAAAGAAACGAATAATAATAAGGAGAAAAAAAGGAGGGGTAAAAATTGAAGAAATAAAAAATGGCAAGCTACCTACGTCGCACCGCTACAACCACATACCCTTGCTGCGTTCCCACCCTGGGGGATTCTGCAGGAGCTGGTCGCGTAGGACTTGCCGCTGCAAATATACAATGTTTTAATTTTTTCACAATCATTTTACTTTCTAATTTTAAATAAATACCTTGCCTATAAATAGAATTTATGCTATCTAATTGAAAGCCAAATTCTTGAACATTTAATTTTTAGCAGATCGCTCAAAAAAAATTTAAAAATTACGAAATGAAAACTATTTTTTCAATTACTTCACTCCTATTAATCATCTTTTTAAATGCTTGCGGAAGCAGTAATGCTGTTCCTGCGGATTTATTTGAAATAGAATTAACTGGAAATAAAACAGAATTTCAGCAGAATGCATCTGTTGGCATTGCTGTGAAAAATAGAAAGGGACTAGAAATTGAAAACATATCATATACTATCAATGACAAGCCACTAAAGGTTGAGAATGATCGTATCGTTTTAGATATGCCACATTTGGGTGAGAAAACAATTAAGGCTACCATAACCTATGAAGGTACAACGGGAGAAATAGAAAAGAATATTAAACTTTTAGCAGAAAAAGGCCCAGAAGTTTATACTTATGAGATAATTAATGAATTTCCTCACGACCAAAAAGCGTTTACACAAGGATTAGAATTTTATAAAGACACTCTTTATGAAAGCACAGGAAGAAAAGGACAATCATACCTAAGAAAAATTGATTTTAAAACTGGCAAAGTTTTTAAGCAAATAGACTTGGATGCACAATATTTTGGAGAAGGACTTACCATCCTTAAAGATAAAATTTATATGCTTACCTGGCAAAGTGGCTTAGGCTTTATCTACGATGCTAATACATTAGAGAAGATAGATAGTTTTCAATATGGTGCTAGCAAAGAAGGTTGGGGATTAACCAACGATGGGAAACAATTATACAAGAGTGATGGTAGTGAAAAAATATGGCTACTTAATCCTGAGACTCTAGTAGAAGAAGATCATATAGAAACAGTCACCAACAAATCTATTTTTAATAAAACAAATGAGTTAGAATATGTAGACGGACTCATTTATGCCAATGTATGGCAAAAAGAAAGTATGATGATTATTGATGCTATTAGTGGTGCAATTATTGGAGTAATTAACTTTGGTGGATTAAAAGATAAAGTAACGAAACATCCGGATTTAGATGTTTTAAACGGAGTGGCTTATAATCCTAAAAGAGCAACATTCTTTGTCACTGGAAAAAATTGGGATAAATTGTTTGAAGTGAAAATAATTAAAAAATAATGCCAAAATCTTTTCATAAAACCATACAAGTTACCCAAGATGATTTGGATGACTTACACCATGTAAATAATGTGCGTTATGTACAGTGGATTCAAGATATTGCCAAGGAACATTGGCGAGAAAAAGCTCCAAAAGAGCTCTTAGAGCAAAGTATTTGGGTGGTTAAAAGTCATTTTATAGAATATAAAAGAGCTGCCGTACTGGATGATATTATTGACATAAAAACCTATATAAAAGAATCAAAAGGAGCTCTTTCTATCCGGATGGTAGAAATGCACGACCAGAAGACAAAACAACTGCTTTTAAAATCTAAAACAGAATGGGTGTTACTCGATTCTCAAAGCAATAGACCTATTAGAGTTTCAGATGATATTATTGCCATTTTTAAGTAAATTACAGCAATGACAACAAATAAACTCAAAATCTTATTTTTTTTTATACTCTTCGCTTTTGTGTGGCTAGGCAGTTCTTGTCGAAAAGATTTTGACTATGAAGATAGTACTGGTAATTTATCTTTTTCTAAGGATACTATTTTCCTAGATACCGTTTTTACCAATATTGGTAGTAGTACCTATGCTTTAAAAGTGTACAACACTAGTGACAAAGACCTACAGATACCCTCCATCACCTTAGAAAATGGAATAGAGAGCTTCTATAGGATTAATGTAGACGGACAAGCAGGAACTAGTTTTCTAAACACTCCGCTATTAGCAAAGGATAGTTTATATATTTTTATAGAAACCACCGTTGATATTTCTACCACAAATCAAACAGCGTTTTTATACCTAGATGCAATACGTTTTGATACAGGTATACATGAGCAAAAGATTCCTTTAGTCACGCTTGTTAAAGACGCCATTTTTTTATTTCCATCTGATATAAATCAGAATGCTTTAGAATTAGGCACTACGGGTAATGGTGAAGAAATAGAAGTCACCGGTTTTGAGCTTAGTGACGATCAATTAAATTTCAATAACGAAAAGGCCTATGTAATCTATGGATATGCAACCGTTCCCAAAAACAAAACACTAAATATCGCAGCAGGTGCCCGAGTATATTTTCATGAAAATTCTGGGATTTACCTACAAGAAAGTAGTAATATAATCATTCAGGGACAAAAAAGTAGTGATGCGATAGCCTTAGAAAATGAGGTTATTTTTGAAGGCGACCGCTTAGAACCAGCCTATGCAAATACCTCTGGGCAGTGGGGTACTATTTGGTTTGATGAAAATAGTGTTGCAAATGAATTAAATTATTTAACCATTAAAAATGCAACCATTGGTTTGGCGGTCCATGGAAATACAAGCACCGTCACGACAAACTTAACCCTAAAAAACACTCAGATATACAATAGTTCATCGGTAAATTTATGGACCATAGGTGCATCTATATCTGCAGAAAATGTAGTGATGGCTAATGCAGGTGGTTCCTCTGTAAACATTAAAGGCGGTAGCACTATAAGCTTCATTCATAGCACGATAGCCAATTACTGGACTAGTGGTAATAGATTGGGTCCAGCACTACAAATTACAAATGATACCGACCAAAAAACAACGGCTACATTTGGAAACTGTATTATTACAGGAAATAGTACCACAGAATTATCCATCGCCAGTTTTAATACAAATACTGATGCTTTAGAGTTTCAGTTTACCAATTCTATGATCACCATCAACGCTGAAAATTTCACAGGAAATCCATGGTATGATTTTCAAAATGAAACCCTATATAAAAACATCATGTTAAATGAAGAAGCTGCCTTTGTAGATCCTATCAAAAACATATTCGCATTAACAGCTACTTCTTTTGCTTTAGATAAAGGAGACGTGGTGCTTGCAACTCAAGTGCCGCTAGATATCAACGAAATAGATCGGACTACCTTACCGAGCCTTGGTGCCTACCAGTACACTCCTGAATAGATTATGAATAGCTAACTAAAAAGAGCTATTTACTAGCATTTTCGAATGAAAACCCTTGAAAGTCAAAGGTTTTCATGCAGTCTATTGTTCTCAACATATGGTAATTTGCAAGCTAATTTAGTATCCTATGGAATACAGCTATGCCATCATAAATTCCGATAGTACCTTTAGCCATACCCTCAGAACACAATTAGCTAACTTCAAAGAGTTTAACTGTGCTGGTGTTGCAGAGCATTCTTCAGAAGGCCTAAACATCATATTAAAAGAATCTCCCGAAGTTATATTTATCAACCTAAATCAGAAAGCAGAAACCTGTTTTATGATGGTCTTAGAATTACATCAATATCTAAAACATCTTCCCGTGATTATTGGTATATCAAAAAGTAAAGAATATGCTTATGACGCTATTAAAAATGGCTTCTTTGATTATTGGTTACAACCTTTAAATGAATTTGATATTCGTAAATCTGTTCTAAAATTACAGAAGAGAGATTTTAGCTCGCAATGCACGAACACCACCTTATGTTTAAAATCTTATAAAGATTATCGATATATAAGTACTAATGAAATTCTGTACCTAAAAGCAGACAACAATACCACCGATGTGTTCATGAAAGATGGCTCTATCATTAGCGCTTTTAAAACTCTAAAAACATTTGAAGATAGATTACCTGCAAGCTTTATGAGAATTCACCAAAGTTATATTCTTAATACGACGTACATTTCTAGAATTAACTATGGTAAATCAACCTGCACCATAAAGAACAACAGTACCACACTTCCCTTCTCAAAATCATACAAATCAAATATAGACGAAGTAAAGAAAATACTAACCAAAAGTACTATTACCACGTTTAATTAAGTAAATTCTTACAAAATTTAGATGGATACTCACAGATATTAGGGAAATACACCAAGAAATGATACTGTTCTATAAATAGTACTACCGCGCTATACTTTTGATTTCAAATTAAGTAACCAATTTAAATCAAAAATATTATGAAAAAGTTAGTAGCAGTATTCGCAGTAGTAGTTTTAAGTTTAGGAATGTTCTCTTGTACTTCTGAAGCCAGTCAAGATGAGGATCAATTATATGTAAATTCACCCGTTGCATGCGATGATTGTGGAGAAGTAGTAACAAAAGGTAATTAAGTAGCGATTATAACCATAATAGAAGCTTTAAATAAAAATTTATTTAAAGCTTTTTTTTATCTTGTCCATTCAATTATTTTAATGCGAACAGGCAAGATTACATACCTATATATTTCTATATGCACACTTGCAGCGCTGCTTCTTTTTTCTTGCGCTCAAAATGATAATTCTTCGAAAGAAACCAGTAGTTCTAAAATTGTTCAAGATTCTTTAGCAATCCTCGTTAACAGTAGCTCAGATACAAATCTTAATATTGAGGAAAGAAAGCAAACAGTCCAAGAAGCTTTTGATAAAGTTAATTTACTACGAATTGATTCCATCAAGTTAAAACATTTAACTATCCTATCTTTTAATTCCGTTCAGTTAAAAGATTCCGTATTTTTTAGAACAATTAATAAAGAAACAATTTCATTAGCACAAAAGGAAAAAGATTCTGTGGCCATGGCAGAAGCCTATTGGGATTTGGGTATATTTTTAGATAACACTAAATTAATAGATAGTACTTACTATTATTATAATGAAGCATTAGCTATATATTCAAAACAGAATAATCAAAAGAAAATGGCTTTTCTTTTTAATTCGATTAGTACTATTCAACGAAAATTAGGAGACTATGCCGGTGCTGAGCAAACGACCATAAAAGCGTTAGAAATATTCAAAGAATCTAAGAATTATTTGGGGATGTCTAATAGCTATAATAGTTTAGGATCTATAACCCATTCCTTAGGTGATATAGAAAAAGCCATTCAGTACTATAATATAGCCAGTAGTTACTTAGACTCCTTGCCCACAGATAAATCTTATAACCAAATTTTTATTACTAATAATATAGGGGTCTCTAATATGCTGTTAAACCAGTATACAGAAGCAGAAAATAGTTTTGAAAAAGTAGTCAATTTTAAAAATTTAAGAACCATAAATCCTGAATTTTTAGCAAAAGCTATGGTTAATTTGGCTAATGCTAAAAAGAAACTATTAAGTAAAGAGGATTTAGAACCACAGTATTTAGCCGCTATTGAAATCACTAAAGAATACGATAATACTTTTAGTGAAGCAACTTCTACAGGTCACTATGCACAATATCTAGCGTATATAAAAGATACAATAAAAGCTGTAAAAGTGGCTAAAAATGCTCTGGTGTTATCTGAAAAGGCAGAAAATTTTGAGAGCTTACTTAGAACGCTAAATTTCTTAACATTAGTAGATAAAAAAAATGCATCTACCTACGCTCAAGAATATTTTGTTATTGATAAAAAGTTAAAAGAAGACGAACGAAAACTACGGGACAAATTTGCCCGAATTCGTTTTCAAACAGATGAATTTATTGAACGTAATGAACTTTTAGCCAAACAAAATGAATTATTGACTCGTGAAAAACGCTTATGGAGCGCCCTGGCTATACTAGGTTTAATTGGAATTGCAGCTATTTTGATTATTGTTATACAACGGATTAAGAATAACAATCTTCGTTTTAAGCAACAACAGCAAGAGAGTAATCTTGAAATATTTAATTTATTATTGTTACAACAGAGTAAATTTGATGAAGGAAAAAAAATAGAACAAGAACGCATTTCACAAGAATTGCATGACGGCTTTTTAAACAAAATCTTAGGAATACGCTTGGTATTGTTAGGACTCAATAAAAGACAAGATGAGACGTCTATAGCTCAAAGAGCAGAAGTTATCACAGAATTAGCGGAGCTGTCTGAAGAAATTAGAAGTATTTCTCATGAGTTAAATGAAGCCGCTTTCCAGAAAATGCAGAACTTTATTGAGGCTATTAAATCATTGATAAAAACCTTTCAAACCGCTTCGGAAACACTTAAATATTCCTTCAAATTTAATACAGATTTAGATTGGGATAGTCTTAATAGTACTTTAAAAATTAATCTATATAGAATTGTTCAAGAAAGTATACAAAACTGTATTAAACATGCTGAAGCAAGTACTATTTTCGTTAATTTTGATGTAGAAGATAATTTTTTAATGGTAACCATTGAAGATAATGGTAAAGGTTTTGATAGTAAAAAATCTAAAAAAGGAATCGGATTCCGAAATATTTCTTCAAGATTAGAAAAAGTAAACGGTACATTACGTGTAGATAGTACTATCGGTAATGGAACAAAGTTAATGATAAGAGTTCCGTACCTGAATGACATTGATAAAATAGCATAGCTAAAAATAGTGATTGAATGAAGACCCTAAAAATCTTAGCCGTAGATGATCATCAAATGACGATGATAGGATACAAATATATACTTGAAGATGCAGAATTTGAAGATTTCACTGTAGCGATGGAAATGGCAACTACCTTTGAAGAAGGTAAACAGAAAATAGAACAATCTGTTACCAACTCAGACCTCTTTGATTTAATTTTGTTAGACATTCAACTTTCTCCCGTCGTAGATGGTGTGCCAAGTACAGGGCAAGATTTAGGTGTTATTGCGCGAAATATTTCCCCTACTTCTAAAATTGTATTTTTATCTTCTTTCAGTGATAATTATAGAATCAATAGTATTCTTAGAACTGTAAACCCAGAAGGTTATATGGTGAAAACTGAAATTAATGAAATAGTATTAAAGGAAATGGTAGAAACTGTTCTCTCTTCTCCTCCTTATTATACTAAAAAAGCATTGATTGCTATTCGAAACAAAATGTCCACCAATATTCATTTAGATGATACTGACATTAAAATTTTGTACTATCTATCTGTAGGTACGCGCACGAAAGATATGGGAGACTATGTACCCCTTTCTATTAGTGCCATTGAAAACAGAAAGCGTCAAATTAAAGAAATTTTTGGTGTAGAGAATGAAAATGATAATGCGCTCATCGCTTCAGCTAAAGAAAAAGGATTTATTTAATTTAAAAAATCCAAAATTACCACTTCTTAAGTAGCTTGTATTCAAATAATTACATAAAAATAAATGAAAACCTTTGAAAGTCAAAGGTTTTCGTGCAGTCTAGACTTTAAATTATAGATTAATTTTGATTGTAATTGTTTACAAAGAGAAGAATGTCATCTAAAAATAATAAACCTCGAAAAAAAATTAGGACTTTCGAATCCGAGGATAATACTATTCTTGGTTTGAAAACCTTTTTATTGAAAATTGAAAAAGATTTCTTTTGTAAAGTTTCTATCGTTAATCAAGATAGTTTTACCACAACAAACGATTTAGTTTTAGACGTAAGTTTCAATTTTAATTTAAGTGAAGGACTTTCTATATTAGCCTTAGGAAAATTAGATGGTCAAGATTTAATGCTTCAAAACGAAAAAGATTCGTTTTTTCAGAAAGCATTTCAAAAATTGAGAATAGCTTCAAATAATTTGTTTGACATCAAAGAATTGAATTTAATTTTCAAAGACTCGACAATAGTTGTTTATCGAATTTTTGAAAACAGTATTGCTTTAGAATTGAACAAGATTATAATAGAATTACATAAAAGTTACACATATTTCACCAAAGGATTAACGCAATTACCTTATGAAATTCACGTGCCTATATTAGAGAATAGTAATTTTTACACTAAAAGTGCGTTAGTAAATAATAACACAAAAGAAGAGAACCAAAAGAGTTATTATAGTTTTTGGGGCTTGTATTTTGACTGCAAAGTAGATAGTGATATTTACGATGCTCAAGGAAAAGAAATTATATATGGTAAATTAACCATGTTAGAATAATACCTAGGGCTTAAGTCACATTGTAAAAGTATGCGCTGTAGTGTATTTGGACCAATAGATTTTCGGGGACTAGTGTTTTTTAGTTTGAAACCTAAAAGAAAAGCCATTGAATTAATTTTCAATGGCTTTTTGATTATAGGTATATCTTATTTAGCACGCATAGAAAAGTTCTCTAGTGCTCATTAACGCATTTACTTTGGTTCTCACGGCTTCTATAACGTCATCATTATCAGCATTCATTAAAACTTCATCAATAAATTCAACAATTGTAGACATATCATCTTCTTTCAATCCTCTTGTTGTAATGGCAGCAGTTCCAAAACGGATACCAGAAGTAATAAATGGTGATTTATCATCAAAAGGAACCATATTTTTATTGGCTGTTATATCTGCTTTAACAAGAGTGTTTTCAGCATCTTTACCTGTAATATCTTTATTTCTAAGGTCAATTAACATCATATGATTATCTGTACCTCCAGAAATAATTTCATATCCTTTCTTAACGAAAGCTTTTGCCATAGCATCAGCATTTTTCTTTACCTGTAAGATGTATGTTAAATACTCATCTGTTAAAGCCTCACCAAAAGCAATTGCCTTAGCTGCAATAATATGCTCTAATGGTCCGCCTTGATTTCCTGGGAAAACTGCTAAATCTAGTAAAGCAGACATTTTTCTAAGGCTACCATTTTTCAATTTAATTCCGAAAGGATTATCAAAATCTTTACCCATTAATATTAATCCACCTCTTGGACCTCTTAATGTTTTATGCGTTGTAGTAGTAACAATATGACAATGAGGAATCGGGTCATTTAAAATACCTTTAGCAATTAAGCCAGAAGGGTGAGAAATATCTGCCAATAAAAGTGCCCCAACACTATCAGCAATTACTCTAAAACGTTCAAAATCTATATCTCTAGAATATGCAGAAGCACCAGCAATAATCATTTTTGGTTTTTCTTTTTCTGCTATTTCCTGAATTTTATCATAATTTAAAACTCCAGTTTCCTTTTCAACACCATAAAATACAGGATTGTATATTCTACCTGAAAAATTTACAGGAGATCCATGTGTTAAATGCCCGCCATGAGAAAGATCAAATCCTAGAATAGTATCTCCAGGTTTTAAACAAGCATGGTAAACTGAAGCATTAGCTTGTGAACCCGAATGGGGCTGCACATTTGCATATTCTGCACCGAATAATTGCTTAGCTCTGTCAATCGCAATTTGTTCTACAACATCAACAACCTCACAACCGCCGTAATAACGTTTGCCTGGATAGCCTTCAGCATATTTATTCGTTAACACAGAACCTGCCGCTTCCATTACTTGAGCACTTACAAAGTTCTCAGAAGCAATAAGTTCTATTCCATTAATTTGGCGCTGTTTTTCTTCAGCAATTAGTTCAAAAATTTGATTGTCGCGTTGCATAATAAAATAAACTGTTAAATTGAGTTGCAAAAATACGAATTGACCGTCGTTAATTGGAAGAAAATAATATATTTGATTCCAGAACTTATTAAACATCAATTAACAATTTAGATATGCCTATAAAAACGAATGATCCTAATAAAAAAACATGGATTCCGGTACCAGCTAATTCTGACTTTCCGATTCAAAATATTCCTTTTGGTGTCTTTTTGACTAGAGATGACGTCATAACTATTGGTACTCGAATAGGGAACCATGCTATAGATTTAGGAGCATTGCATCAGTTAGGCTATTTTAAAGATATACCGTTAACGGATGATATTTTTTTACAAGACACCTTGAATGACTTTATCTCAGACGGACAAAAAACATGGCGTTTGGTAAGAAATCGTATTTCAGATATTTTTGATACCGATAATGCTTCCCTAAGAGATAATGAAGAACATAAAAAAGTAGTTCTTTTCACTATGGAAGAGATTGAAATGCAGTTGCCTGTACAGATTGGTGATTACACAGATTTCTACTCTAGTAAAGAACACGCTACTAATGTGGGAACCATGTTCAGGGACCCTAATAACGCGCTATTGCCCAATTGGCTGCATATTCCAGTGGGGTATCATGGAAGAAGTTCTTCCATTGTAACTAGCGGTACTCCGGTTAGAAGACCTATGGGGCAAACTATGCCTGCAGGAGCGGAAACTCCAGTATTTGGTCCATCTAAATTGGTAGATTTTGAATTAGAAATGGCTTTTATAACCACAGATGCAAATGTTTTAGGAGAACCTATTCCCGTAGATGAGGCAGAAGATTATATTTTTGGAATGGTACTTTTTAATGATTGGAGTGCTAGAGATATTCAAAAATGGGAGTATGTACCATTAGGTCCGTTTTTAGCTAAAAACTTTGCATCATCTATCTCTCCATGGATTGTAACAATGGATGCCTTACAACCGTTTAAAGTAGAAAGCCCAGAACAAGAGCCAAAGCCACTACCCTATTTACTACAGGAGAAAGGAAACAAGAGCTATGATATTCAATTAGAAGTAGATATTCTACCAGAGAACAGTACTCCTACAACGGTTACTAAGTCTAATTTTAAATATATGTACTGGACCATGTCCCAGCAGTTAGCACACCATACTATTAATGGCTGTAATGTGAATAGCGGTGACATGATGGGTAGTGGTACCATTTCTGGGCCAACGCCAGATTCATATGGCTCTATGTTAGAATTAAGCTGGGGTGGTAAGCAAGAAGTGAAATTAAATGATGGTGCTACCAGAAAATTTATAGAAGATAATGACACGGTAATCATCAAAGGATATTGTCAAAAAGATAATATTCGAATTGGTTTTGGAGAAGTATCTACAAAATTATTACCGGTATATCAACCCAAAAAAAAGCAGTAACCATTTAGGCTTAATAGCATTTTTGTATACTAGAAGTGAATGGTTTTCGTTTTCATATTAAATTATGGCACGGCTATTGGAAATAGTTCCAAGAAACCCATAAATAATATATTATGAAAAAATTTCTACTCGCAACCAGTATTCTTTTTTTTATATCCTGTGGGGGTGTAAAAAAAACACAAGAAGCTTTGAACTCCGGAAATTATGATGCAGCAATTAATAAGGCTCTGAATAATTTAGTGGATAATAAAACTAAAAAAGGGAATCAACCTTATGTATTATTATTGGAGGAAGCCTTTAAGAAAAACACGGCTAGAGAATTAAAGCAAATTGCGTTTCTTCAAAAAAGTAATAATGCTGCCAATTATGAGCAAATTTATAATGGCTACGTAAACTTAAAACAAATTGAAGAACGCATTAAGCCTTTATTACCTTTAATGATTTACGAGGAAGATCGTGAAGCTAAATTTTCTTTTAGTGATTATGATACTAAGATAATTAATACAAAAAATCAATTATCAGATTATTTGTATGCCAATGCATCGGCGCTTTTAGAGCAGTCTACAGCTAAAAATGATTATAGAAAAGCATATAATGATTTGTTGTATTTGGAAGAGCTAAACCCTGGATATAAAGATACTAATCTTAAAATTCAAGAAGCACATAAAAAAGGGATAGACTATGTTCAGGTTCGTTTATTTAATGATACAGAACAAATCATTCCAAGTAGATTGGAAGAAGATTTACTAAACTTCAATACGTTTGGTTTAAATAATTTATGGACAGAATACCATACTAATGCTATAAAGAGCATTCAATATGATTATGAGATGGATGTGGTTTTTAAAAATATTTCTATTTCACCAGAGCAGATTAAAGAAAGACAAATAAGCAAAGAGAAGCAAATTCTTGATGGCTACACCTATGCCGTAGATCGTAGTGGAAATCAAGTAAAAGATAGTTTAGGAAATAAAATTAAGATCGATAAATTTAAAACTGTAAAGTGTGATTTTTATCAGTTTACGCAATCTAAATCGGCACAAGTAGTTGGTCAAGTTAATTTTTTAGATTTAAAAACAAAACAGCAAATAAATACGTATCCATTAGCTAGTCAGTTTCTTTTTGAACACAATTATGCCAACTATAGTGGAGATAAATTGGCTTTAGACAATGATCTTATTTCTATGTTAAGCTTAGCGGCAGTACCCTTCCCTACCAATGAACAAATGGTTTATGATGCCGGCGAAGATTTAAAAGCTAACCTAAAAGGGATTATCACAAGACATCAATTTAATTAGACATTATAGTCTACTAAAAAAGCCCTCAGTTGAAATAACAACTGAGGGCTTTTTTAGTATTAAAATATTCTTATTAAATAAATTTCTCTAGTGCCATATCATTTATACTCCCATGAGAGGCATCTGCAACGGCTACGCCATTTTTGATAACCATTAATTGTGGAGATTGATGTATTACTTGAAACTTATACCCTGTTTCATTAGAAACTTCTCTATTACTCAATAAATCCAAATAATATAAATCGGCCTGGTTTTTATCTAAATTATAGGTATTCTTAAAGGTATTCATCACCATGCGGCTAATCCCACAAGTGGTAGAATGTTTAAAAATAATTTGCGGTTTTGTTTTAGATTTCTCCTTTATTTCTTCTAATTGATCTAATGAAGCCAATACAATCCATGGCAATTCTGCTTTTTCTTCTCTAGGTGTTGCTTCTTTATTATTTCCAAATAGACTATCAAATAATCCCATATATCCTTAATTTTATATAGTCAGTCGTAAGGGGTTAACAACCTTACAAACTGCCGTATTGTCTTGTTAAATTACTTTTTTACCGTCAAAATGACATTTATCATTTCTTGGTAAGAAATTTGATTTTATCTTGTAAAAGTAGTCAATAACCTAAAATAACAATATATGAATATAAATAATTTCACCACAAAATCGCAGGAAGCAGTGCAACTCGCTCAGCAACTCGCGCAGGAAATGGGACATCAACAAATTGAAAACGAACATATTTTCAAGGCTATTAGCCAAGTTGATGAAAATGTAACTCCCTTTATTTTGAAGAAACTGAACGTCAATACCGATTTGCTTTTTCAGATGGTAGACAAGCAGTTAGAAAGTTTACCTAAAGTAACGGGAGGAGATTTAGTATTTTCCCGTGAAACAGGAAAGACGTTGAACGATGCGTCTTCTATTGCTAAAGTTATGGAAGATGAATATGTATCTATTGAACATTTGCTATTAGCAATCTTTAATTCTAAAAGCAAGATTGGTCAGATTTTAAAGGATCAAGGAGTCAGTGAGAAAAACTTTAAAGCGGCCATACAAGAATTGCGTAAAGGCGGTAAAGTGACTTCTCAGGGTGCAGAAGATACTTATAATTCTTTAAACAAGTATGCAAAAAATTTAAATGATTTAGCCGATAAAGGAAAATTAGATCCTGTCATTGGGCGTGATGAAGAAATACGAAGAGTACTTCAAATCTTATCCCGTAGAACAAAAAATAATCCTATGTTGGTGGGTGAGCCAGGTGTTGGTAAAACCGCTATCGCTGAAGGCTTAGCACGTAGAATTGTTCAGGGAGACGTGCCCGAAAATTTGAAGGATAAAGTCATTTATTCTTTAGACATGGGGGCTCTAATTGCTGGTGCAAAATACAAAGGTGAATTCGAGGAACGATTAAAGGCGGTTATTAAAGAAGTAACCACTTCTGATGGTAGCATCGTATTATTCATTGATGAAATTCACACGCTGGTAGGTGCTGGTGGTGGTGATGGCGCAATGGATGCCGCAAATATTTTGAAACCAGCCTTAGCCAGAGGTGAACTTAGAGCCATTGGAGCAACTACGCTTGATGAATATCAAAAATATTTTGAAAAAGATAAAGCGTTAGAACGTAGATTTCAAAAAATTGTCGTGGATGAGCCAGATACCGAAAGTGCTATTTCTATTCTTCGTGGTATAAAAGATAAATATGAAGCACACCATAAAGTACGTATCAAAGATGAGGCTGTAATTGCTGCTGTAGAATTATCCCAACGTTATATTACCAATCGTTTTCTACCAGACAAGGCTATTGATTTGATTGATGAAGCTGCAGCAAAATTACGCATGGAAATCAATTCTAAACCAGAAGAATTAGATGTTTTAGATCGTAAGATCATGCAATTAGAGATTGAAGTTGAAGCTATTAAACGTGAAAATGATAAAACTAAGTTGCAGGCTTTAAATCTAGATTTAGCCAATATCAAAGAAGAACGTAGTGAGATTTTTGCGAAATGGGAAAGTGAAAAAACGGTTGTAGATGATATCCAGAAAACAAAACAGGATATTGAAGATTTTAAGCTTGAAGCGGAGCGTGCAGAGCGTAATGGTGATTATGGTAAAGTAGCAGAGTTACGCTACGGTAAGATAAAAGATGCTCAAGAAAAGTTAGAAAGCCTACAACATGTTTTAGAAGAGCAACAGCTGGGAGATACCATGATTAAAGAGGAGGTCACCAGTGAAGATATCGCTCAAGTAGTAGCTAAGTGGACAGGCATACCTGTTACAAAAATGTTACAGAGTGAACGCGAAAAATTGTTACAACTAGAAGAGGTACTGCACAAACGAGTTGTGGGGCAAGAAGAAGCTATAGAAGCGGTTTCTGATGCTATACGTCGTAGCAGAGCTGGTTTACAAGATACCAAACGCCCTATTGGTTCCTTTTTATTTTTAGGAACAACAGGCGTTGGTAAAACAGAGCTGGCAAAAACATTAGCTACCTATTTGTTTGATGATGAAAGCGCAATGACGCGAATAGATATGAGTGAGTATCAAGAGCGTCATTCGGTAAGTAGATTGGTTGGAGCACCTCCAGGATATGTAGGCTATGATGAAGGAGGACAATTAACAGAAGCAGTACGCCGTAGACCGTATTCAGTCATACTATTAGATGAGATAGAAAAAGCACATCCAGATACCTTCAATATATTATTACAAGTACTGGATGAGGGTAGGCTTACAGATAATAAAGGTCGCGTGGCAGATTTTAAGAATACGATTATCATTATGACCAGTAATATGGGTAGCCATATTATTCAGGAGAAGTTTGAATCAAATCCTGATACCTACAGTGCTACAGAAGCAGCGCGCGTAGAAGTTTTAGGGCTATTGAAAAAATCTATTCGACCTGAGTTTTTAAATCGTATTGATGATATTATCATGTTTACGCCATTAAGTAAAGAAGATATCACTAAGATTGTTCGTTTACAGTTAAATGGATTGAAGAGGATGTTGTCTAAGCAAAATATTACTATTGATGCTACAGATGAAACCATTAACTATCTTGCTGAAAAAGGATATGATCCGCAATACGGTGCGCGTCCTATAAAACGTGTTATTCAGAAAGAAGTATTGAACACGCTTTCTAAGGAAATATTAGCTGGAAATATCACCACAGATAGTGTTGTACTCATTGATTCTTTTAACGATCAATTGGTCTTTAGAAACCAAGAAGAACTGGCGTAACACTTGTTTAAAATAGATTTATAGAAACATCCTTTTATTTAAGAGATAAAAGGATGTTTTTTTTGTTATTTAACATACCGCACAGTATATAATTTTTTATATTCGTATAAAATAGCTTTTATATGACAACCAAAGCCGAAAGAACTACTGTATACATTGTAGAGACTGTAGCGCCCATCTTTAATAAATTAGGGTATGTTGGTACGAGTATGAGCGATCTAACCGAAGCAACAGGATTAACAAAGGGTGCGTTATATGGCAATTTTGAGAATAAAGAAGCGCTAGCCATAGCCGCTTTTGAATATAATAGTAAATTACTTCTTGATGCAATTGATGTACAGATTAATTCTGAAGGTACCGCTTTAGAAAAACTAGCTACCTTATTAGACTTTTACAGACATTATGATGAGTTTACCTTACCTATGGGAGGTTGCCCCGTTTTAAATGTTGGGGTAGATGCTAAGCATAACAATAAACTATTGACCGCTGCAGCGAAAGAAGTTGCTAAAACTATAGAAGGCAAAATAGCCTTGACTTTAGAAAATGGAATTAATGCTGCCGAAATTAAACTTCCTGTAACCCCTCTTCAATTTGGTAAGCAATTATATACCATGATACAAGGAGCTATTGCCATGGCCACTATAACGGGAGATAGAAAGTATTTATTAAACACCATCACCTACTTGGAGTATCTAATTTCAAATGAAATTAAAAAGTAGCTTATTTAAATGCTAGGCGTTTAATTTTGTTTTTGATAGCATGTTTTTTGCGGTTTATTAATATCCCCACTGCGATAAGTACGCCCATTCCTGCCAAAACAGCCCCTACAATACTCGCCGAAGTTATCCCGTACCCCATTGCAATAGGTAATCCTGCCAAGTAAGCTCCCGAAGCATTCCCCATATTAAAAGCACTCTGGTTCATAGAAGAGCCTAACATTTCAGATCCTTTAGAGGCATTTATAATCGCCATTTGTATCGGGGTAGCCACCGTAAAAGAAATAATACCAATAACAAAGGTAAGTACCAATATGGCTATAGGATTTTGAGCAACAACCGTATTAATAAGCAACACTAAGGACATCATTCCTAAACTCAGAATTATAGCTTTCATAGGACTAAACTTTTCTGCCATTTTAGCTCCCACAAAATTCCCAACGACCATTCCTAAACCTGCTAATATCATAGCGTAACCCACCATACTCTCTGGATAACCAGAAACATTTGTGATTAATGGAGCTATGTAACTGTACCATGCAAAAAAACCTCCTGTACCCACTGTTGTTAATAAAATAAGCACCCAAAGTTCTATTCTTTTAAAGACTTGCAAATCTTTTCGCAATCCTTCGGTAGATGATTTAGGAAATGCAGGCATCCAAAAATAGACGCTTGCCATTGCTAAAATTCCAATTATCCCCACTAACATAAAGGAAAGGTTCCAACTAAAATGATGTCCCAAATAGGTTCCCAGCGGAACACCTAGAACATTGGCTAAGGTTAATCCAGAAAACATGATAGCCATACCTTGAGCAGATTTCCCTTTTGGTACTAATTTTCCAGCGACTACGGCGCCAATACCGAAAAATGCTCCATGAGGAAGCCCTGATAAGATCCTAAAAACTAAAAGACTTGTATAATTTTCAGCAAAAGCCGATAATGTGTTAAACACGGTAAACCATAACATTAGGGCTAATAAAACTTTATGTGCAGACCATTTACTTCCTAAGCCTGTTAAAAGTGGAGCCCCTACCACTACTCCTAATGCATAAGCGGCTATAAAATGTCCTGCTTGTGGAATGGTAATTTGTAAAGCTGTGGCAACATCGGGTAAGATTCCCATAATCACAAACTCTGTCATTCCTATTCCAAATCCTCCAATAGCCAAGGCCAATAGTGCTTTTTTATTTGATTTTATCGCATCCATACGCTTCTGCATTTTAATAATCAACAACCATTTTTAATTGTAAAAAATAACAATTAAGCCAACAAAGGTAGAACCAATAAACAGTATATTTCTATGTTTAATTACCATATTTATGTTAATTATTCACCTCCGAATAGCGCTACACAATTTCATTTTTCTACAATTCAGGTTGTAAATTGTACAACTCAGAATATCATTTTCTTTTAAAAATCATGATCTATTCATCTTTACAGTATCAACCAAAAGACAGAACAATCATGAAAATTAAAGTATTTACAATTTTATTACTGCTACACCTCAATGTTATAGCACAGAAAACCATCACAGGAAAAGTCATTGATCACCAAGGTGTGCCTGTAATGGGCGCAAATGTTTACTTAGAAGGTACGTATGATGGTACAGCAACAAATGAAAATGGTATATTCTCTTTTCTAACAGAAGAAACTGGAATACATACTTTAGTCATCTCCTCTATTTCTTATGAAACATATACCAAATCTTCTGATGTAACTGCATTTAAAAACTTTACGGTAAAACTGCGGGATGATGTAAATGCGTTAGATGCCGTAACTGTAAATGCAGGAACTTTTAAGGCGGGTGACAACGCGAAGGTTACCGCATTAAAGCCCTTAGATATTGTTACTACTGCTGGCGCACTAGGCGATGTAATGGGAGCTTTACAAACCCTACCAGGAACCACTACCGTTGCTGAAGATGGTCGATTATTTGTTCGTGGTGGTGATGCCGAAGAAACCCAAATTTTCGTAGATGGGATGCGTGTATTTACCCCCTACGCTCCTTCTGCGAATAATATTCCTACCAGGGGTAGATTGTCTCCTTTTTTGTTTAAAGGGATTACATTTTCTACTGGTGGATATTCTGCAGAATATGGCCAAGCACTATCGAGTGTGCTTTTGCTAAGTAGTATAGACGAGCCCCTAGAAGAAAAAACAGAATTATCTTTAATGACAGTTGGTCTAGGAGTTGGTAATACCCAAAAATGGAAAGCTAATTCTTTGAGTATAAATGCTTCATACATGAATTTAGAACCATACCAGGCAGTATTCCCCGGGAATAATATTTGGCATGCACCCATAGAAACTTTAGGAGGAGAAGCAGTATATCGACATAAATTTAAAAACGATGGTTTGTTAAAAGTATATGGTGCATTTAGTGCCCTAAGTTTTGATCTTACACAAGAGGACATCAATGAACCTTTAGGCCTTAGATTTGCATTAGAGAATAGAAATTTATATATCAATACTTCGTATAAAGATTTTTTAGACAAAGATTGGAGTATTCAAACAGGTGTATCATTCTCTAATGACGAGTCTAAATTAAAATTTAGTGATGCTGATGTTACCGATATAGAGAATTCTGCTCATTTTAAATTAGTTCTCAATAAATATTTCTCTAGCAGGTACAAATTGAATTTTGGTGCAGAATACTTTATTACAAACTTTAAAGAAAACTATACAACCGCGACCACAGAAACCAACGACTACATTTTTGACAATAACCTCTTGAGTAGTTTTCTAGAAACAGATATTTTCTTTTCTAAGAATTTAGCCACCAAAATTGGCTTTAGAGGTGAGTATTCTCAATTATTAGAAGAATTTAATATATCTCCTAGAATATCCTTAGCTTATAAAGCTGGCGCGAATGCACAGCTTTCCTTAGCATACGGTCAATTTTTTCAAAACCCTAAGAATGACTATCTAAAATTTGGTACTGATTTCTCAGCTGAAAACACAACGCATCTAATTGCCAATTATCAATATGTTAAAAACAAACAGATATTCAGAGCAGAAGTCTATTACAAGGATTACAATAATCTCGTAAAATATGAAACGCCTATAGCACTTCCTACCTCTACCTATTCTAATGCAGGTGGTGGTTTTGCTAAAGGGCTTGATATTTTTTGGCGGGATAACAAAACCGTGAAAAATACAGAATACTGGGTATCCTATTCTTATCTGGATACCGAAAGGGATTATAGAAACTATCCAACTGCTGCAACCCCCAATTTTGCATCTAAACACAATGCCTCTATTGTATTAAAGCATTGGGTCGAAAATTGGAAAAGTCAGATAGGGCTGAGTTATAATTTTGCTACTGGTCGCTCCTACACCAACCCTAATACAGATGCTTTTTTAGCAGAAAAAACTAAAAACTATACTGCTTTAAATGCCAATTGGGCCTATTTAATCAGTCCACAAAAAATACTTTACTTCTCGGTAAGCAATGTTTTAGGTACCAAGAATATTAACGGGTATCAATATGCCAATCAAGCAAATAGTACCGGAACATTTGATCGTAGAGCGCTAACACCCAATACGGATAGCTTTTTCTTCGTAGGTTTATTTTGGACCATAAGTGATAACAAGAAAGACAATCAACTTAATAATCTTTAAAATCGACATTTGAATCGCTAAAAACAACAACTCGGTACCCTAAATTCTTTTAAGGCTGAGAATACCATGATATTTGATTCAATTAAAAAAACATATAAAACCAATCCTATGAAAACTATTGTATTTGTATTCACCTTTATGCTCACCTTAAATCTAGCTGCACAGACCTCTTATGAAAAAGGGATGATCAAAGCCTTCCAATTATGGCAAGAGCAAAAAAACACAGAAGCATCACAGCTATTTGAACGAATTGCTACAGCAGAAAAAGAAAATTGGCTACCACCCTACTATTTAGCCACTGTTGAAATAGTGAGCAGTTTTGGTGTTCAAGAAGAAGATGTGCTCACCGCAAAACTAACTCGGGCAAAAAAATATTTAGATCAGGCTGCCAACTTATCCGAAGAAAATCCAGAAATCATCATAAGTTATGCCTTATTAAATACCGCCTATATTGCTTTTGACGGACAAAAATACGGCATGAGATTATCTCCAGAAAATACTGCTTTATACAGTAAAGCATTGGAAATTGCTCCAAAAAATCCCAGGGTAGTCTTAAGTAAAGCGGAATGGGATATGGGTTTTGCTAAGTTCTTCGGGAAATCTACACAACCTTTTTGTGATGATATAGCACGTGCTATAGAATTATTTACTAAGGAAGAACAAACCATACAATTTTATCCTTATAGTGGAATAGAACGTGCAGAAGCAATTCATACATCTTGTAAAAAAGAAACCTCTCCAGAATAAGGGAGAGGTTTCAAATTATATGGTGTAGAATACAAATTATAAAATATAATCAGTACTTACAAAATTAGAAAGTTTAGCGTCTAATAATTGTTCTATAATCTCTGTATTCAAATCATTATCTTTAAAAGCAACGAAAGTTCTAATAGAAAAAGAACGTAGTGCATCATGTACACTTAACGTAGCCTGTGCAGAATCTTTTCTTCCTGTAAACGGATACACATCTGGTCCACGTTGACAAGAGCTATTTAAGTTTACACGGCATACTAAATTTACTAACGTATCTATTAACGGGGCAAGCGCATATACATCTTTACCAAACAAACTAACTTGTTGCCCGTAATTAGACTCTGCCATATCATCTAAAGGTTCCTCTATGTTTTTAAAAGGTACGATAGGAATAACGGGGCCGAATTGCTCTTCTTGATACACATTCATGTCTTTAGTCACCGGATATAGCACCGCAGGCCAGATATAGTTATCTGCATGTTCGCCTCCTTTTTTATTTAAAATTTTTGCTCCTTTAACGAGTGCGTCATCAATTAACCCTTGAATATAAGCGGGTTTTTCTGGTTCTGGTAACGGAGTTAATTTTGCGCCATCATCCCAAGGATTGCCAAATTTTAGTTCATCGACACGCTTTGAGAATCGCTTGTTAAATTCTTCCGCAATATCTTCATGAACATAGACTACTTTCAAAGCTGTACAACGCTGTCCGTTGAAGGATAATGTACCAGCGATACATTCATCTATCGTCAAATCTAAATCGGCATCTGGAAGTACAATCGCCGGATTTTTCGCTTCTAAACCAAGTACCAAACGTAATCGATTACTTTTTGGATGCTGATTCTGCAAAGCATTTGCCGATTTACTATTTCCTATGAGTGCTAAAACATCTACTTTACCTGTTTGCATAATAGGCGCTGCTACCGCTCTACCTCTACCAAAAAGAATATTGATAACACCTTTTGGAAAACAAGATTGAAAAGCTTCTAATAAAGGGGTAATTAATAAAACACCATGCTTAGCCGGTTTAAAAATAGCCGTATTCCCCATGATAATAGCAGGAATCAGTAAGGCAAAGGTTTCATTTAGAGGGTAATTATAAGGTCCTAAACAAAGAACTACGCCTAAAGGCCCTCTTTTAATGTGCGCATAAACCCCGTCATGTTTTTGAAATTTAGCTGCGTTACGGTCTAATTCTTTATAATCCTCAATAGTATCATAAATATATTCTACGGTTCTATCGAATTCTTTTTGAGAATCTGGTAATGACTTTCCAATCTCCCACATTAATAATTTTACGACTTCCTCTCGCTTCGTTTCCATTTTCTTAACGAAAGCTTCCATGCAATCAATACGATCTTTCACATGCATGGTTGGCCAGACCCCTTGACCTCTACCATAGGCCTTTGTAGCTGCATTTAAAGCATCCATAGCTTCTGGCTCTCCCATATCTGGGATAGAACCTAATAAGGTAGGCTTATAATCTTCTGTAGACGATATGGTAGAAAATACTTGTGTACTATTTCCGCCCCACGTTTTTAACTCACCATCTACTAAATATTTCTTTTGCTCTATTATTTCTTTAATCTGAAATTCCTCAGGAATTGTAGTTTTCATTTTTGTCATTTTGTACGTGCTTAAGTATAAAGTTACTTAATATGTCGATAATACTTCAAATAATTACCCTTGTAATTGCTAAGAATCGCATAATCTTAACATAAAAAAATAATATGATAGGTATCAAACGTTTTCGAAGAAAGATTAGAAATTCAATCCTCTATTATTTATGCTAAAAAATGGCTTATACCAAGTATTGAAATAGATCTGGTTTATCATTTAAATAATCACCAAAGAAATTATTATCTTTCATTCGTGCTATTAAAGGCTGTAAATCTGTCGCGTTTTTAAGTTCAATTCCTACCACAGCAGGGGCGTTCTCTTTGCTCGATTTTTTAGAATATTCAAAATGTGTAATATCATCTGTAGGACCTAAAATATCTACCACAAATTCTTTTAAGGCTCCAGGACGTTGCGGAAAACGTACAATAAAATAATGTTTTAAATTCCGATATAATAACGCACGTTCTTTTATTTCTGCTGTTCTAGTAATATCATTATTACTACCACTAACAATGCAAACCACATTTTTACCATTGATCTCTTCTTTATAAAAATCTAATGCTGCTAAGGTTAATGCTCCTGCGGGCTCTACTACAATGGCATCACGATTATATAAGTCTAATATGGTTTGACAAACTTTACCTTCCGGTACAGTTATTACCTTGTTCAAGTACTTTTTACAGATTTCAAAGGTTAAATCGCCCACTTTCTGTACTGCAGCGCCATCTACAAATTTATCTATATGCTCTAATTCAGTATTGATGCCGTTTTCAATAGACGTTTTCATAGAAGCCGCACCTCCTGGCTCTACACCGATAATTTTAGTATTGGGAGACAATTGGTGAAATACACCACATAATCCAGAAGCTAATCCGCCACCTCCAATAGCAACAAATACATAATCTATAGGCGCCGTTATTTGATGAATGATTTCTAAGCCTACCGTTCCTTGCCCTTCTATGGTCTTGGGATCATCAAAAGGATGAACAAAAACTTTATCATTTGCTTGGCAGTATTTTAGGGATTCTTTATAGGCGTCATCAAAAGTATCTCCATGTAAAACAACCGTAACCCAATCGCCTCCAAAAAGCTGAGTTTGTTCTATCTTTTGCTGCGGAGTAACTGAAGGCATGTATATTGTGCCCTTTATCTTAAGGTTGTTACAAGCAAAGGCAACACCTTGCGCATGATTCCCTGCGCTAGCACAAACCACCCCTTTTTTTCGTTCGTCTGCGTTTAAACTAAAAATCTTATTAAATGCTCCTCTAATTTTATATGATCGTACGCGGTGTAAGTCTTCTCGTTTTAAGAGAATTGTTGCATTATATTCTTTAGAATAACGGATACTTTCTTGTAAAGGTGTATTATCGGGTACCACTTGTTTGATGGTCGTAGCGGCTGTATATATGTCTTCTATTTTTGGGAAATATTTCATGGCGTAAATGTAAAAAACCTGTCAGGTTTAAAAAAACTTGACAGGTTTGATATTAAAAGTATAGAATATTTATACGATAGGTTTCATTGCTGTCATTGAAGCTCTTAATCTAGCTCCAACAATTTCTACTGGATGCTCTCTTAACGCTTTATTTACTTCAATTAATTTAGCATTGTCTACACCATTCCCTTTTCCTTCTCCGAAATTTTTACCAATCACGTCAGTATCAATCTTAGTCATGAAGTCTTTCAATAATGGTTTACAAGCATGATCAAATAAATAACAACCGTATTCTGCAGTATCAGAAATTACACGATTCATTTCAAATAATTTTTTACGTGCAATCGTGTTCGCAATTAATGGCGTTTCATGTAATGACTCGTAGTAAGCAGATTCTGCAATAATACCTGAGTCCGTCATCGCTTCAAAGGCAAGCTCTACTCCTGCTCTAACCATTGCCACCATTAATACACCATGGTCATAAAATTCTTGTTCAGAAATTTTATCACTTCCTGCTGGTGTTTTTTCGAAGGCAGTTTCGCCAGTTGCTGCTCTCCAAGTTAATAAGTTTTTATCATCATTAGCCCAGTCTTCCATCATTGTTTTAGAAAACTCACCTTGAATAATATCGTCCATATGTTTTTGGAATAATGGACGCATGATCTCTTTTAATTCTTCTGAAAGTTCAAAAGCTTGAATTTTAGCAGGATTAGACAAACGATCCATCATATGAGTAATTCCACCATATTTAAGACCTTCTGTAACAGTTTCCCATCCGTATTGAATAAGTTTAGATGCATACCCAGCATCCAATCCTTTTTCTATCATTTTATCAAAACATAAAATTGATCCTGTTTGTAACAAACCACAAAGAATAGTTTGCTCTCCCATTAAATCAGATTTTACCTCTGCCACAAAAGAAGATTCTAAAACGCCTGCTTTATCACCACCCGTAGCTACAGCATATGCTTTTGCTTCTGCTAGACCTTTTCCTTCCGGATCATTCTCTGGGTGAACCGCAATTAATGTTGGGACACCAAAGCCTCTTTTGTATTCTTCACGAACTTCAGATCCTGGAGATTTAGGTGCTACCATAATAACGGTTAAATCCTTACGAACCTGCATTCCTTCTTCTACAATATTAAAACCATGAGAATATGATAAAGTAGCTCCTTTTTTCATTAAAGGCATTACTGTTTCTACGACATTTGTATGTTGCTTATCTGGTGTTAAATTGATTACTAAATCTGCAATTGGAATTAATTCTTGGTAGGTACCTACTGTAAATCCGTTTTCCTTAGCGTTTTTGTAAGATTGTCTTTGCTCTTTTATTGCAGCATCACGCAGTGCATAAGAAATGTCTAAACCAGAATCACGCATATTTAAACCTTGATTTAAACCTTGTGCTCCACATCCTACGATTACAATTTTTTTACCTTTTAAAGCTTCTACACCATCAGAAAATTCAGTTGTATCCATGAATCTACATTTCCCTAATTGGGTCAATTGCTCTCTCAGTGATAGTGTATTGAAATAATTTGCCATTTTATAAACTCGTTTATTTAAAATTGATTTATTATTATTTTTTAAATTTTGATATCATCGCAGAAATAGGCATCTCTGCCTTTGTCACTGCTATTCTTCCAGAACGTACAAACTGCATAATTCCGAAAGGTTTTAATTGATTGTACATATCATCTACTTCATGCTTTCTTCCTGTTTTTGCCAGAACAAAGAAATCTCTAGATACAGTGACGATTGTTGCATTACAATCTTTTATAATATTCTGTATTTGACGTTCATCAAATAAAAGGTTTGATGCTATTTTAAAGATTACTGATTCCTGATAAATGGTATCATCATCTAAATGATAGAATGCCTTAATTACCTCAATTTGTTTTTCTATCTGCCCAACAATCTTACGAGCAACTTCATCTTCTGTAAAAACAACAACGGTAAATTTTGAAACGCTATCTATCTCTGATTTAGAGACATTTAAACTTTCAATATTAATATGTCGTTTTAAGAAAATTCCTGATATTCTGTTTAATAATCCAATGTTATTTTCAGAATAGATTGATATTGTAAACCACTTTTTTTCCATCCTTTTACCCTAATTCCCTAGTTAAATTTAAAAGGGATATTTATATATTAATTACTTCTAACGGCTACTAATACTCCGGTAGACCAATTTAATGTTGTTATTTTAAAATCTTCTCTAGCCTTCAAATAGGCTAATAATTTAACCACATGATCCTCATGACCTGGTGGCCAATTTTCTTGTTTGGACATATCATCAATAACATAAAATCCTCCAACAGCTACAAGGTTTAAAGCTTCTTCAATTTCGCTATATTTTCCCGGCCAAGCATCTGCAAAAATTAAATCGAAATTTGCTCCGTTGTAGTTCTTAAGCCAAATTGTTCCATCTTCACAGATAAGTGTTACCCTTTTATCCTGTCCAAAAAATTCGGTTGAAATTTGGATTAATTCAGGATCATTATCTACAGAAATTAAACTAGAATTTGCATCCATTCCTTCAATCATCCATGAAAGCGACAATCCTATACCCGTACCCAATTCCAAAAATCTAGAATTTGACTTAGAAGCAATTAAGGTTTGTAGTAAGGACCCAATATGTAGATCTGAGGGCATACTAAAGCCTATTTCCTTAGATTTAGCTTCTATTCTAGCATGAATTTTAGGTATGTTATTGAATTGTGTATCTATCATCTTATTTTAATCTGATATCTGAAACAGAAGCCCCAGTTGGTATCATAGGGAATACGTTATCTTCTTGCTCTACTTTAACTTCTAAGAAATAAGGCTCTTTTGAGGCTATCATTTCATGAATTGTAGCTTTTAAATCTTTTCTTTCGCTAACACGTTTTGCTTCAATATGATACCCTTCGGCTATTTTCACAAAATCAGGATTCACCATTACGGTAGAGGCATATCTTTTTTCGAAGAATAATTCTTGCCATTGACGTACCATCCCTAAATGATCATTATTTAAAACAACAATCTTAACAGGTATTCTATGTTGGAATATTACCCCTAATTCTTGAATCGTCATTTGGTATCCACCATCACCAATTATAGCAACAACTTCACGGTCCATGGCTCCTTGTTTTGCACCTATTGCTGCTGGTAATGCAAAGCCCATTGTACCTAAGCCTCCAGAAGTTACATTACTTTTGGTTTGATTAAACTTTGCATACCTACAGGCAATCATTTGATGTTGCCCTACATCTGTAACTATAATAGCGCTGTTTTTTGAAGCTATATTGATCTCTTCAATAACTTCACCCATCGTTAAACCTTTTTTGGTAGGCTTAATATCATTCTTAATGACTTCGTTATACTCTATTTCGTATCTTTTCTTAAACTCATTATGCCAAGCTTCATGTTTGTTTGCTTTAATCATTGGCAATAACAATTGTAAGGTCTCTTTAGAATTCCCTAACACTGCAACTTCAGAAATAACATTCTTATTTATCTCTGCAGGATCAATTTCAAAGTGAATTACTTTTGCTTGCTTAGCATAGGTTTCTAAGTTTCCTGTAACACGATCATCAAAACGCATCCCAATAGCCACCAATAAATCACATTCATTGGTTAAAACATTTGGTCCGTAATTACCATGCATACCTACCATACCTACATTTAAAGGATGTTCTGTATCCATTGCAGATAGCCCTAAAATGGTCCAAGCAGCAGGGATTCCTGCTTTCTCTACCAATTCTTTCAATTCTGCTTCTGCCCGACCAAGGATTACCCCTTGACCAAAAACAATCATAGGTTTCTTAGCATCATTGATTAACCGTGCCGCCTCTGTAATTGCATTCATATTCGGTTTAGGTACCGGAACATAGCTACGTACGCCTGTACATTTCTCATAACTAAAGTCGAACGTATCAAACTGAGCATCTTTAGTAATATCTACCAAGACAGGTCCTGGACGACCAGATTTAGCGATATAAAATGCCTTCGCCATTATCTCTGGAATCTCTGATGCTTTTGTTATCTGATAATTCCATTTAGTCACTGGAGTAGAAATTCCAACTATATCTGTTTCTTGGAAAGCATCTGATCCTAATAAGTGACTCCCTACCTGACCTGTAATACACACCAATGGTGTAGAATCTATCTGTGCATCTGCTAATCCTGTTACCAAATTTGTTGCTCCTGGACCAGATGTTGCAATAGCAACACCAACTCTACCAGAGACTCTAGCATACCCTTGAGCAGCATGTGTAGCTCCTTGCTCGTGACGCGTTAATATATGTGTAAGTTTATCTTGAAATTTATATAATTCGTCATAAACGGGCATTATGGCTCCACCTGGGTAACCATAAATTAAATCAACTCCCTCAGCTAACAAGCAATGTATAATTGCCTCTGCTCCGCTAATTTTTGTAGCAGTCTTCATATTCGTCGATTTTGATTTCTCTTTAACTGTATTTGTATTCATCCGCTGTACTTTTAGATTTCCGTTTTACGAGAAATAATAAATAGCTTTTTTAAAATTCATCCGTAACACAACCCTGCGCTGCAGAAGATACTGAGCGCGCGTATTTGTATAATACCCCTTTTTTAAATTTTAGTTCTGGAGCAACCCATGATTCTTTACGTTTTGCCAGTTCTTCATCCGTAACTTCAACATTAATAGCATTTGTTTCTGCATCAATGGTAATAATATCGCCATCATGTACCAGCGCAATAGTACCACCATCTTGTGCTTCTGGAGAAATGTGACCTACGACAAATCCATGCGTACCACCTGAAAAACGACCGTCTGTGATTAAAGCTACCTCTTTACCTAAACCTGCACCCATTATGGCTGCAGTTGGCTTCAGCATTTCGGGCATTCCAGGACCCCCTTTAGGACCTTCATAGCGGATAACAACAACATCTCCTTTTTTAACTTTACCATCGCGAATACCATCATTGGCATCATATTCACTATTAAAAACTTTTGCTGTTCCTTTAAACAACAATCCTTCTTTACCTGTGATTTTTGCTACGGAACCATTTTCAGCTAAATTTCCATAAAGCATACGTAAATGTCCGGTTGCTTTTATTGGGTTATCTAAAGGGCGGATAACATCTTGACCTTCCTGCAAATCTGGAACATCTGCTAAATTTTCGGCAAGCGTTTTTCCAGTTACAGTTAAACAATCTCCGTGTAATAAACCATTCTTTAACAAATACTTTAATACTGCTGGGATACCACCAATACGGTGTACATCTTCCATTAGATATTTACCACTAGGTTTTAAATCTGCAATGAATGGTGTAGTATCACTAATATGTTGAAAATCTTTAAGCGTAAAATCAATATCTGCTGCTCTTGCAATTGCTAAAAAGTGAAGCACTGCATTTGTAGAACCACCCATGATAGTGACCAAACGAATAGCATTTTCTAATGACTTACGAGTGACAATATCTAAAGGCTTAATATCATGCTCTAGCAAGTAAAACATTTTTTTACCAGCCTCAATACATTCCGCTTCTTTATCCTTGCTTATTGCCGGGTTTGAAGAGTTGAAAGGTAAGGACATCCCTAAAGCTTCAATAGCAGAAGCCATGGTATTAGCCGTATACATACCACCACAAGCACCAGCACCTGGAATAGATTTTTTAATGATACACTGAAAATCATCTTCTTTCATCGTACCTGCAACTTTCTCTCCCCATGCTTCAAAAGCAGAAACGATATCTAACTTTCTATCGTTATGACAACCAGAAGCAATCGTACCTCCATATACTAAGATTGATGGACGATTCAAACGAATCATCGCCATCAAAGCTCCTGGCATATTTTTATCACAGCCTACTACAGTTACTAAGCCATCATAAGACATTCCTTGTACGACGGTCTCCATAGAATCGGCAATAATATCTCTTGACGGCAGTGAAAAACGCATTCCTGGAGTCCCCATAGAAATACCATCACTAACACCAATCGTATTAAAAATTAGTCCTACTGATGCATTTGAATTTACACCCGCTTTCACCAATTTAGCCAAATCATTCAAGTGCATATTACAAGGATTACCTTCATAACCTGTACTTGCCACCCCTATTATTGGTTTTTTAAAATCTTCATCTTTAAAACCAATACCGTACAACATGGCTTGTGCCGCTGGTTGTGTAGGATCTTGAGTAACGTTTTTACTGTATTTATTTAATTCCATTAAACTATATGCTTGTATGTTTTTATTCCTTTGAGTATTCTCTACTGAATCAAAGATAAATGTTTATAATTCCTTAGTTTTTTAACAAATCTTATTGGTTCAAAGTCAATTTTATCATTATATCTATAAAATACTGACTAACAGTTGTTTGTATTTGTATTTTCTCCCATATTCAATACAATAAAGTTATTTTTAAAGTGTAATTATTTCTATTATTTTCATAAAAAAAGCCTGTATCATTTGTATAGATACAGGCTTTTTAAAACAACAAAAGGCTATATCATTCTTGAAGAAGAATAATAATGACGTAAATGTTGTTTGTAATTTCTAACATACCGTAAATGTAAAGAAAATTGCAGATATTCAAACCTATAATTCCGTAATTTTGATAAATGCAACAATTATTAGAAAATCAACGAGAATTTTTTAAATCGCAACAAACAAAATCGGTTTCTTTTAGAAAGAACTACCTGAAAAAATTAGCGACGGCCATCACTACTTATGAAGATGAGATTTGTGACGCTATTTATTTGGATTTTAAGAAACCTAAATTTGAAACAATTCTTACGGAGACGCAGTTTGTATTGGCTGAATTGCATACGGCTATAAAAAAGCTAAATTCTTGGGCTGCTCCCAAATCGGTCCGTACTTCATGGGCTAATTGGCCTTCTTCTGATTATATTTATAAGGAACCTTATGGGAGTGTTTTAATTATTGCGCCCTGGAATTACCCGTTTCAACTAGCAATTGCTCCGTTAATTGGTGCTGTGGCAGCAGGAAACACGGCGGTAATTAAACCCTCTGAAATTACTCCTAATACTTCCGAAATTTTAGTGAAGATTATCAATGAAGTTTTTCCTAAAAAATATGTTACGGTAGTAGAAGGTGGCGTGGAAGTTTCCCAAAATTTATTAGCTCAAAAATGGGATTATATTTTCTTTACAGGAAGTTCTCACGTGGGCAAAATAGTGTATGAAAGCGCCGCAAAACACCTTACCCCTGTGACGTTGGAACTAGGAGGTAAAAACCCTGCCATTGTTGATGAAACTGCAAATATTGAAGTTGCTGCCCGTAGAATTGCTTGGGGTAAATTTCTAAATGCAGGGCAAACCTGTATTGCTACAGATTATATTTTGGTACATACCTCTGTTAAAGAAAAATTAGTACAAGAACTCATCAAAAGCATCAAACAATTTTATGGTAGTACTATAGAATCTTCTGCTGATTTTGCACGGACGGTAAGCAACAAACATTTTAGCAATTTATTAGCACTTCTCGAAGATGAGAAAATTATTTTTGGAGGTGAAAACAATCCTCAAGATAATTACCTAGCACCTACTTTAGTAGATGAGCCAAAGATGGATAGTAAAGTAATGCAAGGAGAGATTTTTGGACCTATACTACCTATAATATCCTATAAGACCCTAGAAGATATTGACAATTATATCTCTACGTATGAAAAGCCTTTAGCTACGTATGTTTTTAGCGCAAACAAGGTCTTTCAAGATACTATAATGAGCACCTATAGTTTTGGGGGTGGTGCTATCAATGATACCGTTATTCATATTGCAAATAAAAATCTACCTTTTGGAGGTGTTGGTGCAAGTGGAATTGGTGTTTATCATGGTAAAACTTCTTTTGATACCTTTTCACACTCCAAGGCCATCCTCAAAAAAGGAACATGGTTAGATATTCCATTACGTTACCCACCTTATAAGCTGTCTTTAGATTTTGCTAAAAAATTAAAAAAGATGTTTTAATTACATCAATTTAAACGAAAGCGTATCTCCCGCTTTTTTTTGTGCTAGGATAGAAATTCCTTTATCTGTGAGCTGAAGTATTCTTGGGTATCCTCCTGTTGTTTGCCCATCTTTCATTAAAATGATAAGCTTCCCTGCGGGTGTAAGTTGTATGGTTCCAGGCAACGTTGCAGAAGTAAGCATAGAAAAAGTATGCCCCGTAATGGTTTCATTAAGTTGATATGCCATCCTATTATTTTCGTTAGCAATTGTAAATTCTTGAGAAAAAAGCATTTCTAATTGCTTATCATCTAACAATTCAAATTCCGGGCCTTTAGCCACATGAAGTAGTTCTTCATCTAAAATTGAATCAACTTTCAATCCAGTTATTTTAGGATCAAAAAGAGCAGTTTTAATAAAGGGCACTTCAGATTTATCTTTTAACAATGCCTTTGGAGTTATATTCCCATAATAAGACCTACTCCCTAAGACTAATGAAGACTGAAATCCTTTCTTAATGGCCAAATAGGCTCTAAAGCCTTTTTTTAGGCGGCCATACGATAAGATATCTCCAGCATTAACTTTAAGCACCTTATAATTGCTAATAGGCTCATTATTAAGTGTTATGGATAATTCCGCACCACCCAGAGCAATATAGGTAGCTTCTTCAAACTCTAAAGTAGGACCTGTCATCGTTATTTCTAAAACGGCTGCATCACTTTCATTTTCTAAAAGCATATTTAATTTGTAGACTGTCTCCGTATCCATTATGCCAGATATAGGAACACCTTTATCTCTAAAACCAAAACGACCAGTATCTTGAATGGTAGTGAAAAACCCTGATTTTAATACTTTAAGCATCGATTTTAATTTTTTCAAATTGATAAATTCCCACCTCTGATTCAATTTTATGTAAATCATATTCCGCTTTAGAAATAGAATAAAACTGAACTTTATCTCCCACTTTTACTAAACACGGATTTTCATTTTTAGGATTAAAAATAGGTACGGAACAATTGCCAATAATATTCCAACCTCCAGGCGATTCTTGCGGATAAACTCCTGTTTGTTTCCCTGCTAAGCCAACAGATCCTTTAAGTACTTTTGGTCTTGGAGAACTTCTTCTTGGTATTTCTAATAGGCTAGGCAAACCTCCTAAATACATGAACCCTGGTAAAAACCCTATTCCGTAAACCGTATAAGGATTTTCTGTATGTAGCTCTATGATTTCTGCTGGTGTTTTTTGTAATTTCTCTGATACTTCAATTAAATCTAAAGCAAACTCACTTCCATAACACACAGGCAATCGCCATAAATATTTTTGTTCTAACGTTATCGCCTTCTTTTCAGAATACCATTGCTCTAACTGAATTTTGAAAGTATCAAATTGGATAACATCATTACGCAAAACCAGGGTAAGTGAATTGTAGGCAGGAATAAGTTCCCAAAGCCCTTCATGCAAGCATTCTTTCTTTAAATGTGCACTAAAAAATAAAATATCGTTTAAAATACGATCATTAACCTCTTGAGGCCATTCAATTAATACGGCATGAACTCCGAAGGGGCGGATTGATATAGGGAAATTTTTCACTGGTTGATTTGAATGTTATACTTTGGTAATTCATTATGAAGATACATTAAAATTTTCAATGCTGAAACAGTATCTCCATGGATACAAAAAGTATTTGAAAGGGTATTAATTAGGGTACCGCTAAGTGTTTTAATTTTATGCTCCTTTAAGATGAACAGCAGGTGCTCTAGTACTTTTTCTGGCTTTTCAATCAGTGCATTATCTTGATGTCTGGAGACTAAACTCCCATCGCTATTATAATTTCTGTCTAAAAAAGTTTCATAGGCTACTTTTACACCTTTTTTCAAAGCCTCCTGGGCTATGATTGAATTATAGGGTACATATACTGTTATCGAATCTGAAAAAGGCGCAATGGCTTCGAGATACGTTTGGGCTAAATCAATATTTGCCGCACTATCATTATATAGCGCTCCATGTGCTTTAATATGATGCACTGTTACGTTCTCTTCGTTTGCTATAGAAAAAAAAAGTTGTAATTGCTTTTGAAGGAACTCAATTAAACGTTCTTTAGATAGAATCATGGTCTTTCTTCCAAAATTATCTTTATCAGGATAAGAAGGGTGCGCTCCTATTAAAACAGCATTATTTTTTGCTATTCTCATAACCTGACGTATACTATTTTCATCACCAGCATGACCCCCGCAGGCTATATTACATGAAGAAATTAATGGTAGTAATACTTCTTCATTCCCTACTCCTTCTCCAATATCGCTATTTACATCTATCTTCATAGTAAGCTCCTTAATACCCAAAAACTTTTAGCACACTTTTTACGCCAAGAATTAAGGTGAGTGTAACGATTACTATTCCAAGTATATTTTGAAATAGACTATTTCTATAAGCTCCTAATACATCCTTTCTATTCACTACCCACAGTAAAAACACCGCAATTACGGGTAACAATATTCCGTTTGCTATTTGGGCAAATTTTATAATTTCAATGGGCTTTATTCCCAATAACAAAAAGGATAAACCTACTACCATAATAGCCATCCAAACAAATTTAAATCGTTTATCCTGCAATCCTGCTTTCCATCCAAAAACACTATTTACCACATAAGCCGCAGCTAGTGGTGCTGTAATTGCAGATGTTATACCCGCTGCAAAAAGGCCAATTCCCATAAAATATTTAGCAGCTGTACCAAATAAGGGCTCTAAACCTTTGGCTAAATCCATTACACTGGAAATAGTACTATTAGATATACTTGTTGCAGCAATCATAATTCCCATAGATACAACACCCCCCAAAGCAATAGCAACAATAGTATCTCTTCTCGCTAGTTTTAAATCACCCTTAGATTTCCATTTTTCGCTAACCAAAGAAGCGTGTAAAAACAAGTTATAAGGTACCACCGTTGTACCTACTAAAGCTATAATACTAAGAATACTATCTTGAGGAATAGAAGGAACAAATAACCCTTTAGCTATAGCTACTACATCTGGCTTGGTGATGATTGCAGTAAGTAAAAAAGACAAACTCATGATAATTACTAGGGAAACAAGTGCTTTCTCTAGCGCTTTATAGCTACCAAAATAGAGTAATATAAAAGCAATACTCCCTATTATTAAAGCATAAGTTTTAGTATTTGCTGCGCCAAAAATTGCTTCTAATCCCAAAGTTGCACCACCAATATTACCGCCTTCATAAGCTGCATTTCCTATAACAATAGCCGATATAATGATTCCTAGTACCAAATTCCTAATCCAAAGTATCTTTAGCTCTGATTTGATAACATCAGCAAGTCCGCGTTGTGTAATAATCCCTAAACGCGCAGCCATTTCTTGAAGAACAATCGTCGCAATGACAGAAAGTAACATTGCCCAAAGCAATGCATAACCAAAACTGGCACCTGCTAATGTGCATGCCGTTACGGTTCCTGGTCCGATAAAAGCTGCTGCTACTAAAACTCCTGGACCTATTTTTTTAAACATAATTATTTGGTATGGTTTAAGGCATAGAGCGCAAAACTACCAAGCCAATGCGTTCCGCTATAATTGCCATCTACAATATTTGGTAGGGAATGCTCTATATGTTTTGTTGCGATGTTTTTTAGATGTGCATACTCTGGTAAGCTTTCTGAAATACCATACAAGCACCAAGCACGACTAAAATTGAGTCCGTCTAAATGCACCAGTTTCCCATCTGTTCTATCGGACACTAAGCCTGGTTCTAATTCAAATTCTGGATCTGTGAGTTCTGGTAAAAAAGTATCGAACCAAATTTTAAATTCATCTTCTGCATACACTTTACGCATTAGATTAGCTTCTTCTAAGCAAGGAGACAAAAAGTCAAAACCACTAGGTTCCCAATTTAAGGGACAGTCACTATCATCTGCATAAAAGCGAACGGCAGCTTCTTTAATAGTGGTCTTAAATACTTCATTATCCATGGTATTTGCATAATCATAGGCTAAAGAAAGTCCGAAGGCTGTATTGGTATGTTCTCCTACACGAATAGGGTAATTTAATTTAGGAAGAAATTCAGTATAAGAATCTATAATAAGGAGAGTTAATGGTTGTAAGTTTTTTTCCAAATCACGTGCCAGAGGGTCATTCCAAGTATGCAACTCTTCCGCTAATTTCAAAATCCACGCCCAGCCATAAGTACGCTCATAAGAACTATTTCCTTCCATTTTAAAATATGCAATTTCTGCTGCTATATTCGCTTCGGAAATATTAGAAATTAATTTCTCTCGGATAATATTTGCTTGATGTAGGCTAGGAAACTGTTTTAGTAAAGAGACTAGAGACCAGTGCCCATGTACAGAAGAGTGCCAATCGTAACAACCATAAAATGCAGGGTGTAATGTTTTAGGTGACTGAAGATGGGTTGAATCTGATAGTGATTGATTCAGTTTATTTGGATATACTACTTGTAAACATTCTAAAGGAAGATTAGCTAATCTATTGGCTTCTTTAAAACTCAACTCTGGAAGCGCTAAAGTTGTGGCTGCAGCTGTTATTGGTTTAGGCGCATCTTTACATGATATTACAAGAAGAAGCGTAGCGATAAGAATTTGTAATTTTTGGATCATTGAAGTACTATTTTCAATTTTAATTTGATGAAAGGTAAATATAGAGACTTAAAATCAGAATTAGTAAAATCGGCCTATAAAAATATCGTTGAATGGTAATAGATAGTGTTGTTCGTCTAAAAATGTGTCATACGTCTAAAACTTGAATTGTTTATATACTATTTGAAAAAAGTAACTGTTATAATAATCCCGAATACCTATTAACCTACTTAAATCAATGAACTGTTTAGAATGTAATAAAGAACTTAGTTATATAGACCATAAAAATTCTTTTGACATTTACGGAGTGGAACTTTGTAAACAACATAAAGGACGTATGGATAAATTGGTGAATACCAAAAAAACTCCTACGGAAGCTATTAAACTATACTACGGCTTAAAAGAAATTGGAATATCCTCCATGTTAGAATGGTGGGATGGTAAGAAATCTGTGGATTTAGCTATTTCGCGTGTAAAACTCAACATCGAAATAGATACAGAATACAATACCATTACCCACGAACAAGCGATAATGGATTTAGAAGAGGCGATGCATTCTTTTAAAAATGGATTCACCACCATTAGAATACCCGATGTCGTCATAAAATATTACCTCAAAGAAACAGTAAAAAATATAGAAGGAATTGTTGAAGGCTTAAAAGCGAATATTAAAACAATTTAAGCTTTTGGTTACTAATCTAGGTTGATAAAGTATGCTCCTTATAAAATATTTTAAAGGCATTAACATACGTTTTTGCCTTTATAATTCTAGAGTAGATCTTATCTCGAAAATAGTTAAACATTATTTAATCACAAAAAACAAACTTGCTTTTCCATACTGACTTTCTTTATGAATTTTTTTTAAGTGATAGTCCTAGTGCCCATAAAATTGTTACTTTATGGTATTCCAATATTTTCATAAGAATTGGATAGGGTATTATAAACATTCATAATTAAATGAGTAAAAAAAAAGTCTTTAAGCTATCTTCTATCTTAGTAATTGTTTTTACAATAGTTGCACTATTTATTAATTTTAAATATCATACTCAAGACAAATTTTGGATAAGCTATTTTGGAGAATCTCAAAATTCAACTGTAATAAAAGTAGATTCTTTTAGGCTACAAAAAAGAGGTTATGGTTATTATCATACTTTAACGATTATTGATACATCTTCGCAATCCCAAAAACATATAGAACTTATTTCTGGTACTGCTAAATATGAATTAGGAGCTAAAATTAAAGTGAAAATTTTAAAAGATAAAGCAGCCTTTAGTGAAACTCCTAGTTTTATATTCTCACTAATTTTAGGAGGATTTATATTATTTTCATGGATTCTTAACTATACCTTATTTTTTAAAAAATAGTAAATACCACTTAGTAGAAGCGTTAAACCCATATCCAAATTAATTTATTCAAATAACAGAGATTCATTACTAATTAATTAGTTCTATATCAGATAATGATTTTCTTAAAAATGTGACTAAATTTTTAAGTAGTAAGGAGCCTAATTTTTTTATATCTGCTGGTGAAAAGAATACAATAATAAATAAACAGGAAAATAATTCTAAATAACTCACAATTAACTGGTGCTTCAATTAATAATTCTTAGTTTAAATGTACCAATGTTTTGAACCAGCTAATGGAATTGATTTCTAATAATTCAAAAAACGAAAAGAATTATCTGTAATTGGTAAAAAGTTTAGAGTTATTAAAATCAAAATCAGTACAGATACAAGTAAAATTAAAGCTGAATCTATACTTAAAAAAATTTATCCTAAGATGCTCTTATAAAACGGCGAAAGAAATAAAGAAACTATCATTTGAGAAAGACGAAAATTGGCTTCAATATATTATAAATAGCATATAATTTTTTTAAATACCCCAACCATCCTTTATGATTTAAACTTTTATACCGAATCGCTTCTGCGATATGGGTTCTTGTTAGTGCTTCCGAAGCATCTCACACTATTCTCTTACTGTTTTTTAGATAGACAAAAACCCATCTAAATCGTTGTTTATGTATCCTTCTAATCCAGTGCTAAAGTTTTAGTAAGCGTGTCTGTACCTAAATGTTTATCATCTTTATTATAATACCACGCTCGGACTTTTGGCATTTTAATAGTCCCAACATTTTCCAAGTCACTTAAAAGGATGTATTCCCCATCATTTTTAGACTCATCATGAAAAAATTGATATACCTCCATAGCATAGCTCGTAGGATCAAAATAGAAATACCAAACATCCTTACCTACACTTTCGTCATAGGTAACTTTTAGAACTAGATATTCTTTACCCTTAAATGTTTTAGTCTGTACTTTAGGATCTAGATTTGTTCCTTTATCTTTTAATTTCATTGGAAGACCATACAAATAGAGGTAATAGTTCTTCACGAAATTGGCACGCTCACAGCTCAACCGATGTGTCTTCATATCCTCTTCTGATATGGTCGTACTCCCGTTTAACTTTAGTGTGCACTCTTCTTTGTCTAGGGTTTGTTTAATGATAGTACCCCCTGTTGTGGAAGTGATCTCAAAGTGTTGTTTTGGTAAGTCAATTTTTACTTCACTATGCCTTTCTCTACCGTCTGGGTAGTTCATGGTAATAAACAATTTTCCTTGAAAAACACTCCAAAGCTTATCTGGGTCATGATAAGCAATTGCTTTATCCAACAATTCTGGAGCTGTAAGGTTTTGTGCTTTAGAAATTTGCATTCCTAGGAAGAATACGAGTACGATAAAATATTTAGCCATTTCTTATTTTTATTGGTAAAAGATAAATTAAAATATTGGTATAACATTGATTACCGCTACGAATAGCTACCATTAAGTTTTAAATGGACACCTTACTATTTAAATTTACGCTATCATTCACTATTCTAAATATATTATTATCCCAACCAACCTTCTCTATCTAAACTACGGTATTGTATGGCCTCTGCTATATGCGTTCCAGTAACCGCTTCTGAAGCATCTAAATCCGCGATGGTCCTTGCTACTTTAAGAATTCTGTCATAAGCCCTCGCAGATAGGTTAAGGCGTTCCATGGCATTTTTTAGCAACTGTTTAGAAGCATCATCCATTTTACAATATTTCCGAATATGTTTGGTATTCATTTGTGCATTGTAGTGTACGTTTTCCATTTCTTCAAAGCGCAGGGTTTGCAATTCACGAGCCGCAGTTACTCGCTTTCTTATTTCTACACTCCCCTCTCCTTTTCGCTCTTCCGATAATTTATCAAAAGGCACAGGTGTTACTTCTATATGAATATCAATACGATCTAAAAGTGGTCCAGATATTTTACTCAAATACCGCTGCATTTCTGCTGGGGAAGATGTTACCGGAGCATCTGGATCATTAAAATAGCCTCCAGGGCTTGGATTCATACTTGCCACTAACATAAAACTACTAGGATAGGTAACGGTAAATCGTGCTCTAGAAATGGTCACTTCTCTATCTTCTAAGGGCTGGCGCATTACTTCTAAAACACCACGTTTAAATTCTGGCAACTCATCTAAAAATAAGACCCCATTATGCGACAATGATATTTCTCCTGGCTGCGGATATGCTCCTCCGCCCACAAGTGCGACATCTGAAATAGTATGATGAGGACTTCTAAAGGGACGCTGATTCATTAATCCCATATTCTTAATTTTACCGACAACACTATGTATTTTCGTAGTTTCTAGCGCTTCATGCAAAGTCATGGGTGGTAAGATAGACGGTAAACGTTTTGCTAACATTGTTTTACCAGCTCCTGGTGGACCTATTAGAATAATATTATGTCCGCCTGCAGCGGCAATTTCCATGCACCGCTTAATACTTTCTTGGCCTTTTACATCAGAAAAATCAAATTCAGGAAAATCTAAAGATTTATAGAACTCTTTTCGAGTATCTATTATAGTCTGTTCTAAGGGAGTACCTATATCAAAGTATTCTATAACTTCTTTGATATTCTCTACACCATAGACTTGTAAATCGTTAACTATGGCAGCTTCTCTAGCATTTTCTTTGGGAAGAATAAAGCCTTTATACCCTTCTTCTTTAGCCTTGATTGCAATAGGCAAAGCTCCTTTTATAGGTTGTAAACTACCGTCAAGAGAAATTTCTCCCATGATAATATATTTCTCTATATTTTCTGATTTTATTTGTCCAGATGCGGTTAAAATCCCTAAAGCTAAGGTAAGATCATACGCAGAACCCTCTTTTCGCAAATCTGCGGGAGCCATATTAATGGTAAGTTTTTTTCCTGGTATTTTATACCCATTATTCTGTAATGCAGCAGCAATTCTATAATTACTTTCTTTAATAGCATTATCGGGTAGCCCTACTAGATGATATCCTATTCCTTTATCTACATTGACTTCTACTGTAATAGTTGTAGCCTCTACACCAAAAACAGCACTACCGTAAACCTTTGTAAGCATTTAGATTATTTTCCTTAAAAATAGGAAAATAATTAGACATACTTTACTTCTCTAGAATTAATCCTCTAAGGGCTTGAAGATTAGCACAGATTCCGCAGAAGATTTAATCGCTTCTTTATTCATCATCATCTTGCGAAACTCTCCGTTTACATACATTTTAGCTTGATCTTGGTAATGATTGCTTAGTATATTACCCGATTGTCCTGTTGGTAAAATACTTATACTGTTTTCTACATCTGAAAAATCTATAATTCTACGTGTAGATGGTCCAGATAATACCTTATATAAGCCATCTTCTGTATAACCAAAAGATAAATTGTTAATCACCTCTCTAGTACCGTTTATTTCATACGGCCCCACATTGAAATATTTACGCAAAGCTTCTACTTGTCCAATTGGATGTGGATGCTCTATGGAATGTACTTTATTCCAAGTCCATTCTTGTGTATCTACTCCAAATGATTGCTCTAAAGCAGCATAAGCTTGTTGAAAAGATCTATTTACAATAACAGATTTTGTTTCCATCTCTGCTGTAGTGATATCATCCCACCAAACAGATTCTTTTTTTTCTGCCATCGGGGCAATAGTTCTTTTAAAAAAATGTGTTCCCAAAAATGAAGTAAATTGCGCATCACTCAACTCATCGGCAAAGGTGTTTTTTATAAAAAAATAAATCCAACGGTGGTATATAGTACTCTCAACACTTTCTAAAGTAGCCTCGCCTTTCCAATGTTTTAATTTCTCTATTACTTCTAGCTGCCTTTTTGAAAACTCTTTAGGGTTCAATTCTTCTATAAGATTATTCACAATGGCAGGATCTACGCTTGACGTAACATCTGTAATCATTTTTGCAACATCATGTTTGCTCCAATCATTTTTAGCATCTATAAGTTGCGTTATCCTTTTTGCCCTATTTTCTGGTAAATAATATCCTGGATAAATTTTTCCTAAAATAGAATCTGGCTGATTATTAGCGGAATACACATAATTCCAAGGTGGATTAATTGCATGCGGATTCTCCTTAAACTCTAAATATCGTAGAGGTTCTTCTAATCCTGTGCTTCCGTCTAAAATAAATTTTGTGTTTACACTGTCTGGCATTTGATACAATTTGGCGGTAGCAAACCAAGCTACATTTCCTTTAGCATCACCATACATAATATTCAACCCAGGCGCATGAATATCTGCTAATGATTTTTTAAAATCACGCAATCCATTGGCATGTACAATGCCATTATACGCTTTTAATGTTTTATTGTCCGTCTTCGTATAAGTCCAAGACATGGCAACGGGTTTATCTCCTGCAATTTGATCTGCTATACCGTTTAGTACTGGACCATGAATTGTTTTTTTATAGGTAAATTGAATAGCATCTGCATCTTTAACTTTTATCGTCTTGGTGATACTTTCAAAACTTTTCCACTCCTCTTTGTATTTATATTTACGCTTATCTGAAGGATGTTCTTCTTCGTAGTAAAAATCAATATCGTCATTCTCAAACATGGTTAATCCGTAGGCTAAATTTCTATCATGTCCCAATAACGGAAAGGGCACACCTGCTAAATGGTAGCCATATTTCTCATACGTTGGTGTGCTCACATGAGCTTCAAACCAAACTGAGGGTTGTGAAAACCCGATATGAGGGTCATTGGCAAAAATAACGTGTCCGTTTTTTGTTTTCTCAGGAGAAAGCACCCAACTATTACTCCCTTCAAACATGGGCACTGGTAATTTCTCTAATGCTTGTAATGCAATTTCAGAGACTGTACTTTTTAAAGCTTGCTTGCCTTTTGGATAATTAGAAATCAGTGTTAATGACGGGTCTACCTCAATTTCTAAATCTTTTAGATATTTTGGTCCTAGTTTTTCTTTGATAGAAGTAAGTAACGGATCTGTCTTATGTGCCATAGCAAAACTAAAGGCCATATATCCAATAGTATTATAGACATCTTTTAGTACAAATGGAGTTTTTTCAATCCCCGTTAAATAAAACTCTACCGGCGTGGGTCCGTCTTTGATATAGGCATTAACACCTTCAAGATAGGCATTGGTTAGACGTATACTTTCGTCATTCATATCTAAATGCGCTACCGTCTTTTCAGAAGCTTCATCAATGCCTAAAGAAATAAGAAACTTATCTGTAGTAATCATGTCTTTCCCGAATACTTCAGACAGTCTTCCTGGACCTATTCTTCGTAGAAGTTCCATTTGCCACAAACGATCTTGCGCATGAACGTAACCTAAAGTCCTGAATGCATCTTCTTCTGATGCCCCATAAATATGTGGAATGCCATACGAATCATAATAAACGCTCACATCTTTTTTTATATGGTCTAATTCTTTCTCTCCACTATAGCTTGGTTTTAGGGATAGAATAAAAATTACAATTCCAATCACAAAAATTAATAGAATGGTAGTAATGAATAGAAATATTTTTTTGAGCTTTTTCAAAATTTACGAGGGTATTAAACCACTAAAAATAATATAAGATGAGCGCCTACTAAAGTATACTAGACCAATTGATTAAAAACGGTGTTGTATAGCACAGCATAAGACCAAGAAAATGCATTTAAAACTATAGACCCAAGTTTTTAAATTCCATAATTCTTAATGTGCTTATATCCAATGAAAACAGATTTTTAATTTTAAATTATAACTAGCTAATTTTATAATTATACCATGCAATTTAAAAAATGATAAAGTTTATAAATTTCAATATTAGTCTACAATATTTGGTATTATTGTAATGATAACACTAAATCAAACTATATATGAAAATCAAAGCAAACAAAATTATTTTGAGTTTAACCGCTGGATTACTCTTAGCTTCTTGTCAAAAAGAGGAGACGAACGTTTCAATAGAGGAATCTTTCAATGTAGCAAAAAGCGCTGCAACTAGTAAAAGTAATTCGTCATTAGAACAATTATCTCCTACAATACGTTTGGAGGGTATTGAGCTTTTTGACGACAATCCGTTTACAATTTCACAGGTTGTAACTCCTAGCGCATGTGCGCCTACATTATTTAATACGGTCATAGATGAATCTGTTTCTAGTAATATCGATGCTTTAGGAGCCGAGTGGTATGAACTTTATGCTGAAATGAACTTTTATTATTCCCTAACCGATACTGACGAACAATATTTTGGAGCCAATGGAGAGTATACTAACTTGGTTTCAAAAATCACTAGAGGATTAGAAGGTTTTTGGAATATGTCTAATGAGGTTAGCGTTCGTGGCCAACACAATAGTACCTTAAATGATTCAAGTAAGGTTATTGACATTTTAACTTTCTGGTATGGTTTACCAGAAGAAGAGGCTGCTATTTATGCCGATTATTTTATAAACGTTGTAAATGCAGAAAGCACGTTTCTAATTGAATCCCCTCTTGTATCTTTTGATGGTTTTGCTATTGCACTAGAAGGTCAATTAGATCAAGGAGATTTAATTGTTATTGGTGATGGTTTGATAGCCTTAGCTGCTGAGGCAGGTGTAGATTCAAAAGTTGTTTGGTCTGGTATTATGGCACATGAATGGGGACATCAAATACAATTTAATAATAGTAATTGGTATCCAAATGGTGCAGCAGATAATGCTCCAGAAGCAACAAGAACTACAGAGTTAGAAGCTGATTTCTTTACAGGATATTACTTAACACATAAAAGAGGTGGTACCTATAATTGGAAAAAAACTGAAGAATTCTTAAGCTTATTTTTTAATATTGGCGACTGTAGTTTTACCAGTGATGGTCATCATGGAACACCTGCCCAACGTATGGAAGCGGCAAAGCAAGGCTATATCTTGGCGCAAAGTGCTAAAAAGAAAGGTCATATTTTAGACGCAGAAGCTGTGCACATATCATTTTTAGAAATTCTTGAAACGGTTGTTGGTCCACAGGAAAATACAAATTTCTTAGCGGTAGCACAATAGTAGTTTTATTACTATACAATTTACAAAATGGGTTAATTATATTTTAATTAACCCATTTTATTTTTTAACTACATCCCCAAACCCGGTACGTGTTTTATCGTATGATATTTTAGCGCTGCTTTAATGCACGATTTTAATTCTTTCACCGGTATCTCTTCCTCTAATTTAAAAACCAGTGCTCTATTTCCCTCATATGTAAATTGATCTGGAAATACTTCTTTAAATGTAGCTACCAACAGACTTGTACATTTAAAATATATAGCATAGTGTTCTGGAGTTTTTTTCTTCCAATCTATACGAATAGTACTCCCCTTCTTAGCGATATAACTTGGTTCTCCCCATTTTAGAGTTTCTTCCAATTTCCGCACATCATCCAGCTCATTTGCGGCTTCTAAAATTAGATTCCTTAGTGCACGCATCTTAGGTCTAATAAGGTCTGGATACCCCTCAAAAACTAATGCCACTTTTGGATTTTCAAGTAAAATTAGCTGTTCCATATTTTAAGAATGAGTCAAGTTTATTTTAAATTATCTAAGCCTTCTTGAAGCCAAACTTTATAGGTTTCGGTATCGGTATACTGTATCGAAGTATTTAAAACCTCTAATTCTGGAGACAATAACACATAATAGGGCTGTGATGCTGCATTAAAATTAAGCGTTTGGAACGTCCCCCATTTTTGCCCTACCGTTTCAATATGTTTTACACGTCCGGTTTCGTACTTAAAATCAAATTGTTCCAACGCTGGCAATGCTTTTCGGTCATCAATATATAACGAAATTAATACATAATTATCATTTATAAGCTTAAACACTTCTGGATCACTCCATACATTTTCTTCCATTTTACGGCAGTTTACACAAGCCCAACCCGTAAAATCTAACAAAATTGGTTTATGTACCTCTTTAGCATAAGCTACACCATCTTCAAAATCCTTAAAGCAATTTATCCCTAAAGGACAATCACTTTCTTGTTCAAAAACGCTGTAAAATTCTGGCGGCGGAAATCCGCTTAATAATTTTAAATTGGTCGTTTTTGTTAGCCCTAATCCTAAATAAAGGACAAAAGCTGCACTCACAAAAGCTAGCGTTTTACGGATGCCCGATAGTTTTTGTTTGGGACCATCATGAGGGAATCGTAAAATACCAAATAGATAGAGCGTTAATAAGATAAATAATACAATCCATATTCCGATAAAAAGTTCGCGCTTAAGAAATCCCCAATTCCCCACCAAATCTGCATTTGATAAGAATTTTAATGCTAAGGCTAACTCTAGAAAACCAAGAACTACTTTAACAGTAGTCATCCATCCGCCCGATTTAGGTAGCGAATTTAACCATGCTGGAAATAAGGCAAATAACGCAAAAGGCAAAGCTAATGCGGTTCCAAACCCTAGCATACCGGTAGATAAGTTTGTAGCAACATCACCATCTGCCAAAGCTGTACTTCCTAAAAGTCCGCCTAAAATAGGACCCGTACAAGAGAAAGACACAATTGCCAAAGTTACCGCCATAAAAAATATCCCCAATACCCCTCCTGCTTTAGAGGAAGCATTATCCATTTTATTAGCCCAAGAACTTGGTAAGGTCAATTCATAATACCCAAAGAATGAAAAGGCAAAAAACACGAAGATTGCGAAGAATACAATATTTAACCAAACATTGGTAGCTATGGTATTTAATATTTGCGAGTCTACCGAATCAAATAAATGAAAAGGTAAGCTTAGTAAAAAATAAATTAAAACTATAAAGAAACCATAGAGTATTGCATTGGTAATCCCTTTGCTTTTAGTTCCCGATTGCTTCGTAAAAAAAGATACGGTGAGCGGTATCATTGGAAATACGCAAGGCGTAAGCAAAGCAATTAATCCTCCTAAAAAACCAAGACTAAAAATCATTAATAAACCAGAAGAACCACTAACACTATCTACTGTGCCTTCGGTTAATTTCTCTTTATTCTTAAGGTCTAAAATTAATTCTTCACTAAGTATTATACTACGTTCATCAACTGTTTTTTCTTCTAAATTTACGGGGCCACCATCTAATGCAAAAATAAACTCTTGCTCTCCGGGAATACACACATCCTTACATACTTGATAATACAAGAGCACATTAACTTGGGTAGTCGCCGGATTTTTGAGCTTTATTTTTTGCGTAAAAACAAGCTTCTCTTTGAAATACGTTTCATCTACCTCAAAAATATCGCTATACTCAGTGGTCGTTTCACTCTCCGTTGTTGCTCCTATAAGTTCATAATCTAGATTTGCTTTCTCAAAAACAAATTCACTGGGTTGTGAACCTCCTTCTGCAGTATGTTGAGAATAGACATGCCAATCTTTAAAAATATCAGCTTTTATTATTAATTCAAATTCTGTATCAGAGATTTTGTTTAATTCTTGTTCCCATAAAACAGGCTCTTCGTCTGTCTGAGAAAATCCTAAAAAAACATTGAAAAATGTCAGAAAAACTACTATATTTTTAATCATTATGCTAGGCTGAATTTTAATATTGTATGTGTCTTTTTTGATACTTTAAATCGATTATCTGCTCTCTTACCAATCACCCAAACTATGGCATCTTCACTACAAAGTAACCACTGTTGTTCTTTTTGAAATTGGCTGTACTTCTCGTCTTTAAAGTATTTGCTTAACTTTTTTACTCCTTTCATTCCGAAGGGATAAAAATAGTCGCCTGTTTTATATTTTCTTACAGTTAAAGGAAACTTTAAATGGTCTTTATCTAGGTATAACGTATCTATACCTGTAGTTGTTATTGCCGATACTTCTTCAATTGTAATGGACAAAGGTTCCAGTACCGAATTACATGAGTCTCCGATTTCAAAAACATCGCTTGCAATAGAATGTATCGCTTTTAAATACAGGTAATCTCTATCTTTGAGCAGGCGGTGGCTAGCTGAATGCAATTCTTTACCACTCATAGCCGATAGTAAGTCTATGATTGCCGACGCATTTGTAAAACCAAATGGTTTAAACAAGTGGTACACCAAAGACTCTAAGGTTTTCTGCTTCTTTAGTGCTGCAATAGATACCATAAATCCAGCACCATCTTCCTTAAAAAGAGCCATCCGTAGTTCCTGAATATATTGGTCTAACAAATTTGCTGTTTCGGCTAAATATTGTTGACTTTGTAAAAAATTATTTAAAAAGGAAGGATGTAGTTCTTTTAAATGTGGAACAATTTTATGCCTTATTTTATTCCGTACATATTTAGTTTCTTGATTACTTTTATCTTCCCTCCAAGAAATATTAAAGCGATGTGCATAGTCCAAGATCTGTTCTCTAGAAAATAGTAAAAGCGGTCTAGCGATGGTCGCTGTTCTTTCAGGAATACCCGTCAAACCATCAATACCCGTTCCTCTAGAAAGGTTGATTAAAAACGTCTCTACGTTATCATCTGCATGATGCGCCGTAACCAGAGTTGCTATCTGATGTTTCGCTTGTAGTTCAGAGAACCAGTCATACCGTAATTCTCTGGCTGCAATTTGCAAAGAAACCTTATGAGCTTTCATAAATTTTTTAGTATCAAAGCTCGTATGGTACATAGGTATTTGTAACTCTGAGGCTAATGATACCACAAAAGCTTCGTCTGCATCACTCTCTGCTCCTCTTAATTTAAAATTACAATGGGCTAAAGAAAAATCTAATCCTATAGTTTTGCATAAGTGAACAAGTATTACACTATCAATACCACCACTACAAGCTATTAAAAAATGCTTGTTTTTTAGTTCTGGAAAATTATCTTGAATATGTGATTTAAATTGTTCTTGCACAGTTACAAAAGTACATAAGAAAAATGAAGTCTATAGCTTCTCTAGCATCAATTATCTTCAAGAACTTGACGCATTGCTTTTGCTTTAAGTAAACACTCTTGGTATTCATTTTCTGGCGTTGCCATAGCAGTAATAGCGCTTCCTACGGAAAAAGAAATATACTTTTTACTTTTATTATAAAGAATGCTTCGGATGATCACATTAAAATCAAAATCGCCTTCCGGAGAAAAATAGCCAACAGCACCACTGTACAATCCCCGCTTAAAGCTTTCCAAGGTTTCTATAATTTTCATGGCAGATACTTTAGGAGTCCCTGTCATACTTCCCATAGGAAAACTGTCTTTAATAATAGTTACCGGACTCTTATCAGCAGCTACATGGGCAATTACCGTAGATATCATTTGATGCACTTGATCAAAAGTATACACTTTGCAGAGCTCCTCTACAGCTACTGTACCTTTAATGGCACTCTTAGACAAATCATTACGTACCAAATCTACGATCATGATATTTTCCGCTCTTTCTTTCTCATCCTGCGCTAAGCGCTCTTTAAGTTTGTCATCTTCCTCTTTATTGGAGGCTCTTTTGGATGTACCTTTAATAGGCTGAGAAATTAGTTTTGAACCCATTTTTTTTAAATAGCGCTCAGGAGAAGCACACAAAAGAAACTTATCGTCTAATTTTAAAAATGTAGCAAAAGGTGCTTTAGAGATCTCATTTAATTTCTGATAGACTTTTAGTGGGTCCATCGTATAATTTTCCGCATAGAATTCTTGACAGAAATTTGCTTCATAAATAGCTCCGTGTTTTATATGATCAAGCATTTTAGTCACTTTACTAAAATACTCATCTTTAAAAATTCGCATTTTAATATGAATATCTTTGGCTGAACTCTGTGTTTTGTCTCCTGTATTAGGTGGACTCTTGATGATTGTTTGATAATCTTCTTCAATCTCATCATCAACCATATTCAAATAGTCAAACTCAAGGCAATGACCCTTAATTTTTATTATTTTCTTCGGTTGAAAAAAATACAATTCAGGAAACTCAACACCATCAAAGTTAGCAGATTCCAGCTTTTCTACATCATTCTTTAAATCGTATGTCAAATATCCAAAAATCCAATCTTTGGTTTGCTCTTGATAGGTTTTTAAATCGTCAAAGGCATTTTTATGATCCGTTTTTATGGAGGTTAATGCATCAACAGCGATAAGCGCGTCAAAGGAATCATACTTTTGTTTGTGCGCATTGCTATCTAGCCAGACCACTTCATAATATTGTTCTGCCCATTGTAAAATCGAATCCTTAAGAAAAGATAAATCCTTAAAGGTATAAGTAACTTTTTTTCGCAATACTTAAGATAGTTTAGCTAAGAATTGGTTTAGGGCCTCTTGATGCTGTTTCGCAAGATCGGCATCAACAATACCTTTTGCTTCATCAAAATTTTCTTGAAATGAAGGAAGAGAAAATGTTGCTACAACGGTTGCACCAAAGCGAGGCAATAGATTCGCGGTAATTTCTAAGGCACTCATTCCACCTCTTTTTCCTGGAGAAGTACTCATTAAAAATATGTCAGTTTCAGATAAAAAAGTTTTATCAACTCTAGATAACCAATCTAAAAGATTTTTAAAATAAGCAGAAGGGTTACTGTTGTGTTCGTTTACCGAAATAATCAAACCAGCAGCAGATTTAATTTCACTATTAAATTCTACAAGAGAATTAACAAATCCATTATTTTTCTCTTCGTCGACACTATATAAAGGAAATGGATAATTGGCTAAATTGACAACCTGCATCTCTTTTTCTCCTACTAGACTAGCAGTATATTGTACTAATTTATAATTTATAGACGAAGATGAGTTACTTCCTGCAAAAGCTAAAATTGTCGACATGCATTTTATTTTAGGGTTATTACAACGAAAATAAAGTAAATAGTGCCAACATGTCTAAAAATTATCTAATTTTGCGACACTAAACATCTAAAATTACTGTTTAACAAGTATATACAGTAAATTATTTATGAAATGATAAATAAACCAGATAGACTTTACTTTATTGATGCCATGCGTGCGTGGGCAATATTAATGATGCTACAAGGGCATTTTGTAGATGGTTTACTAGACAATGCCTTTAGAGACACTTCTCATTTAGGCTATAATATTTGGCTTTATTTTAGAGGTATCACCGCCCCTGTGTTCTTTACGGTATCCGGTTTTATATTTACTTTTCTTTTAACTAAAGGCGATAAAACAGGTTTTAGCAACCCTAGAGTTGCCAAAGGAATAAAGCGTGGCCTACAATTATTATTCATAGGATATCTCTTACGCTTAAACTTTTGGGGGTTACTTGTTGGGCAAATTTACAATACCTTTTATTTAGTAGATGTACTACACTGTATAGGATTATCTTTATTAGGAATTATAGCACTTTATGTTTTAACTGAAAAAAGAAAAGCGCTATTTCCTATTGCCTTACTAGCAATTACCATACTGCTCTTTATTTTTGAGCCTAATTACAGTAAATGGGTACATGCTTACTTACCACAAACTTTTGCGAATTACTTTACCAAAGCTAACGGATCTGTATTCACCATCTTCCCTTGGTTTGGATATGCAACCTGTGGGGCATTTTTATCTTTGGTATTTGCAAAATTTAAAAATGCAAAATATGTATATCCTATAGCCATCACCACTGCCCTAACATTGGGTACTGGTTTGCTATTTGGTTCTTCCTCAGTATTTTTATACTTGGCAGAAACTACAAAAGTTCAATTGTTTGCGGATATCTTTTTCAACAATTACTTATTCATTCGTTTAGGAGATGTATTGTTAGTCTTTGCTGTTTTCATGTTGTTTAGAAAGTTCATGACCAATAGTACGTTACTAAAAATGGGACAGAGTACGCTATCTATCTATGTAGTACATTATATTATTCTATACGGAAGTTTTGTTGGCGTTGGTTTGTACTACTTTTTAAATCATTCATTAGCTCCAACTGTTATTATCCCTGGTGCTATTGCATTTATGGTTACCTGTACCTTCTTGGCTTTACAGTATGAAAAACACAAAATTTTCATCAAAGCAACTATAGCTAATGCCTTAAAACAAGGCACCGTTTTAATAGAACCTTGGGCTACTTTTGCTTTTAAATTAACAAAGGATCTTTTCATCAAAATAAGAAACGCTACTCTTAAGTTATTTAGACTGGTTAAAGATTGATCTCCACTATATTTTTACTTTACAATTTCTATTATCTTCACTTAAAAAATTAGAATATAATGAGTGAAGAAAAATATGCTCCGATTGCCGTAGACTTAGAAAAAGATAAAAATTACGGATGGTGCACTTGTAGTCATAGTAGCAATCAACCATTTTGCGATGGTTCTCATAAAGCACATAATGCAACTCCTTCGATGCGTTTCTCTGTAGAAGAAGATAAAAAAGCATATTTATGTACCTGTAAGAAAACTAGTAATCCACCGTATTGCGATGGTACTCATAAAAATTTATAGCATAAAAAAGCCATCTAATTATAGATGGCTTTTTTTATATTAACTGAGTGCTACTTATACATGTAACGCTCTATCTTCTGTGGCTGCAAGTGCCGCTTCTTTCACCGCTTCCGCATAGGTTGGGTGTGCATGACTCATTCTAGCGATATCTTCAGCAGAAGCTCTAAACTCCATAGCGGTTACTCCTTCAGCAATTAAATCTGCCACACGAGCTCCGATCATATGAACTCCTAAAACTTCATCTGTTTTTTTGTCTGCAAGAATCTTCACAAATCCGTCGGTATCCCCACTTGCTCTAGAACGTCCTAAAGCACGCATAGGAAAAGAACCAGATTTGTACTCAATACCCGCTTCTTTTAACTGCTCTTCTGTTTGTCCTACTGCTGCAACCTCTGGCCATGTGTAAACAACCCCCGGAATTAAGTTATAATCAATATGAGGTTTTTGTCCTGCTAAAATTTCAGCAACTAAAGTACCTTCTTCTTCCGCTTTGTGCGCAAGCATAGCTCCTTTAATGACATCACCAATAGCATAAATATTAGAAACATTAGTCTGTAAATGCTCATTTACCGCTACTCGGCCTCTTTCTTCTAGTTGTACACCTGCAGCTTCAAGGTTTAACCCATCGGTATAGGCATGACGTCCTACCGCTACTAAGCAATAATCTCCAGTGAAGGTAATTTCTTCTCCTTTTTTATTATCCGCTTTTACGATAACTTCGTCGCCCTTACGTTCTACAGATTTTACTTTGTGAGAAAGTTGGAATTTAATTTTTTGCTTTTTAAGCACTTTCATTAATTCTTTAGACAACGCACCATCCATTCCTGGAATAATACGATCCATAAATTCAACAACTGTAACTTCTGCCCCTAGTCGTTTATAAACTTGCCCTAATTCTAAACCAATAACACCACCACCGATAACAATCATGTGCTTTGGTACTTCTTTTAGTTTCAGCGCTTCTGTAGAGGTGATTACACGCTCTTTATCTAACTTAATAAAAGGTAAGGTTGATGGTTTAGAACCTGTTGCAATAATGGTATTTTTTGCTTCTATAGTTTCTGTTGTTCCATCTGCTTTAGCTACCGTAATGTGCGTAGCATCTTTAAAGCTTCCTGTACCCGTAAATACATCAATTTTATTTTTGTCCATCAAAAACTCAATCCCCTTTGTTGTCATATCAACAACACTTTGTTTACGAGATATCATTTTTTCAAGATTCAGTTTAATGTCTCCAGAAATTTCAATTCCATGATCTTCAAAATGTTTTATAGCATCTTCATAATGATGAGAAGAATCTAATAATGCCTTAGAAGGAATACACCCCACATTTAAGCAAGTTCCTCCCAAAGTGCTATATTTTTCAATAATTGCAGTTTTCATTCCTAATTGCGCACAGCGAATAGCTGCAACATATCCACCTGGACCTGAACCAATAATGGCTACATCGTATAAACTCATAATTTTGAATTAATTTTTATAAACATAACAAAATTAGTACTATTTTCTGGTTTAAATGCCTTCAAAGGCCTAAACTTCTGTTATAATAAAGCGCTAAATGGTAATTGCTGTGGTATGCTTAACTTCTGTAATCACAAATGAACTTTGCGTACTTCCTATGTGACTAATGGCTGTAAGTTTTGAAACCATAAAATTTCTGTACTCCTCCATATCCGTCACATGAACCTTTAAAATATAATCATAGTCGCCGCTAATATGATAGCACTCTACGACCTCTTTTAATTTTACCACCTCTTTTTCAAATAGGGTAACAAAGTCTTTGGTATGCTGTGCTAATTTTACATGACACAACACCGTAAACTCTTTGTTTACTTTTTTCTTGTTGACTAAAGCTACATATTTATCAATCGCTCCGTTTTTCTCTAAGCGCTTAATTCTTTCATAAACCGCTGTCACAGATAAGTTTAAGCTGTTCGCATACTCTTTAGTGGTTCTTTTACTATTGGCCTGAAGTAAGCTCAACAGCTTCGCATCAATTTCATCTAATTTCATTCTGATATATTTTCACTATTTATAACTCCAACGGTAGTATACTAAACTATAAAACTACAAAATACACTATTGTTAGTTTTATAATCTATAAATACCATCATTCATTGATATATTTTAACAATATACGTAATTTTAAGGAAGATTAAGGTGTTGAAATATCCGCTGATTCAGTTTTTATTTGTTTGTTGATATCTGGATTGGCGGATTACCCTTATTACGTAATTTAAAACATAACGAGACATGGATCACAAAGCTGCAGATAACTTACAGGATTTACAATTTTTTGGAGAATTTGGAGGAGTAAACCCTTCCATATCAGACTCTTCTACCTATACCTTTATGGCTGCCAAAACCATGTTTGATACCTTTGAAGGAAATACCGAAGGGTGTTACCTCTATAGTAGACACTCCACTCCTTCTAATCTATATTTAGGAGAAGCACTAGCCACCCTAGAAGGTACCGAAACTGCGAATGTATACGCCAGCGGTATGGGGGCCATTACCTCCGTAATTTTACAAATGTGTGATGCTGGTGATCATATTGTAAGTAGTAGAACTATCTATGGAGGTACGTATGCTTTTATGAAAAACTTCCTTAAAAAATTCGCGATCAATACCTCTTTTGTAGACACTACAAACCTAGCCGCTGTAGCACAAGCAATCACACCGAATACAAAAATGATTTACTGCGAGGCAGTGAGTAATCCGCTTTTAGAAGTAGCTGACATCGCCGCATTATCAAAATTGGCAAAAAAACATAATTTACCCCTTGTGGTAGATAATACATTTTCTCCTTTAGCTATTAGCCCTGGAAAATTAGGTGCCGATGTAATCATACATAGCTTAACCAAATTTATAAATGGCACAAGTGATTGCGTTGCAGGCGTCGTATGTGGTACCGTAGATTTTTGTGCTAGCTTAAAAGATGTGAACAGTGGCGCCGCTATGTTACTAGGAAGCACGTTAGACAGCTTACGTGCTTCTTCAATTTTAAAAAACATGCGCACCTTACCTATTAGAATGAAAAAGCATGCTGAGAATGCACAGTATTTAGCGGAGAAATTTGAAGCAGACGGATGGGCTGTTTCTTACCCAGGTTTAGCTTCTCATCCTGGTCATGAAACCATGACGAGACAAATGAATAAAGATTTTGGCTATGGTGGTTTACTTACCTTAAATGTAGGGAGTTTAGACAACGCCAATAATTTGATGGAATTAATGCAAAAAAAGAATTTGGGGTATTTAGCCGTTAGTCTAGGCTTTTACAAAACGCTCTTTAGTGCACCAGGAACGTCTACCTCTTCTGAAATCCCTATGGAGGAACAGAAAGAAATGGGACTTGGCGAAGGTTTAATTCGGTTTTCTATTGGATTGGATGATGATATAGCCCGTACCTATAAAATTATGAAAGCGTGCATGCAAGAGTTAAATATTCTAAGCACAGAAAATGTAAGCGCATAAAATACCGTATACCACACTTGCAGGAATAGCGCCAAAATCGTATTATTACGGAATAACAAATTACATTTTTAATGCAAAATCAAAGCTTAAATCCTTCGGGACCTGAAAATGAACACATTGTAGAAAATAAAGAGCTGAGCATTTGGGAAGCTTTAATTCCAGTATTCATTTTAGTAGGCATGTTGGCGTACAACGTATTTGTTTTTGGTGATGATGCATTAAGTGGATCTAACCAATTTATATTATTATTAGGTGGCGCTGTCGCCGCTATTGTAGGTTTCTTTAATAAAGTAAGCTACGAGCAAATGATGGCGGAAGTTGCAGAAAATTTAAAATCGACCTCCGGAGCTTTACTTATTTTACTAATGGTAGGTGCCCTTTCGGGAACCTGGTTGGTAAGTGGTATAATTCCGTCTATGATTTATTACGGACTTCAAGTATTAAATCCAACGATATTTTTGGCCGCATGTGTCATTATTTGTTCCGTAATCTCGGTGGCTACAGGAAGCTCATGGACCACATCTGCAACCGTAGGTATCGCATTAATTGGTATTGGTAATACCTTAGGAATTCCTTTAGGGATGACAGCAGGAGCTATTTTATCTGGCGCCTATTTTGGAGATAAGATGTCTCCTTTGAGTGATACCACAAATTTAGCACCAGCAATGGCAGGAGGAGAATTGTTCACGCATATTAAATATATGTTTTACACCACCATTCCAACCATATCTGTAACCTTAATTGTTTTTATAATTTTAGGTTTTAATATTGATACTACTGGTACTGCTGATACACAATCTATTTTAAATTCTATTGATGATACCTTTAATATTACGGGATGGTTATTTATTGTTCCATTGGTTGTAATTGCCTTAATATTAAAGAAAGCTCCTCCCCTTTTAGCCTTATTAGTAGGTACTTTATTGGGTGGTGTTTTTGCGATACTATTTCAACCAGAAATAGTAATGAACATCACGGGTGCAGCCTCGCTCACCTTTGAGTCTGCGTATAAAGGAATTTTAAACGCAATTACCGTGAAGACGGCTATTGCTACCGAAAATGCTGCCTTGAGTGATTTATTCGCTTCCAAAGGAATGGCGGGCATGTTAGGTACTATCTGGTTAATTATTTGTGCCATGGTTTTTGGTGGTATTATGGATGGTATTGGTGCGCTTGCTAGAATAAGTAGATCTTTATTAAGCCTAGCCCAATCTACCTTTAGCTTATTTGCGAGTACGGTAGCTAGTTGTATTGCCTTAAATGTAACGGCATCTGATCAATATTTAGCGTTAGTAGTTCCGGGAAAAATGTTTGCTAAAGCCTATAAAGACAAAGGCTTGGCTCCCGAAAACTTAAGTAGAACTCTGGAAGATTCAGGAACTGTGACGTCTGTATTAATTCCTTGGAATACCTGTGGTGCTTACCACAGTAGTGTTCTTGGAGTTCCTGTGGTAGATTATCTGGTATTCGCCATATTCAATTGGCTAAGCCCTATAATGACCTTAATATTCGCAGGATTAAACATTAAAATAAAGCGTCTGGTTCAAGGAGAGAAAAAAGAAACTGCAACCGTTTAAAAAATAGTTTTTCACCTTAAAAAATTACAAGCTACGATAATCACTACGTAAGCATCATTCTATTGCCAAACTCATAAAATATCTTCCCTAAAATTATAGATTTAATACTAATTATCTGTTATGAATTCTATCATCAATAAATAGTATGGACCTATCAATTTTTTAAATATTTATTCGTCCTATTCTCCTTTTCTAATCTTAATTTTACGGTAGATAAAAACACTAAAAAATTAATAGAATATGTCAATAGTAGGTAAAAAGTTTCCAAGTTTAAACGTAAACGCAATGAATGACCTAGGAGATACTTTTAAGATTAACGTTTTAGAAGAAGCTCAAAGGAATAATAAAAAAGTTGTTCTTTTCTGGTATCCTAAAGATTTTACTTTTGTTTGCCCTACAGAATTGCATGCTTTTCAAGCTGCATTAGGCGAATTTGAAAAAAGAAACACGATAGTCATTGGTGCTTCTTGTGATACTCCTGAGGTTCATTTTGCATGGTTAAGTACAGCAAAAGATAATGGAGGAATAGAAGGGGTAACATATCCTATCTTAGCAGACAGCAATAGAAATTTAGCGTCTACTTTAGGAATCTTAGATATTACGAACGAAGAGTACAATGACGAGACTGGAGTTGTTACTGTAGAAGGTGATAATGTAACGTACAGAGCTACGTACTTAATAGATGAAGAAGGTACTGTATTTCATGAAGGGGTTAATCATATGCCAGTAGGTAGAAACGTGAATGAATTTTTACGTTTGATTGATGCATACGCTCACGTACAGAAAAACGGCGAAGTTTGTCCTGCAAACTGGGAAGAGGGTAAAGATGCTATGCAAGCTAACGCTAAAGGAACTAAAGAATATTTAGCAAGTCACGTTAACTAAATTTATATTCCCCATCACTTGTGGTGATGGGGTTAATTTCTAAATTAATTACTTATGATTTTAGAATTAGAACAAGATAATTTACAGGAAATTATTGACCAAAATGAAAATGTAGTAGTTCAATATTCTGCTACTTGGTGTGGTAATTGTCGTATCATGAAGCCTAAATTTAAAAAAGAGGCTACAACCAATGAGAATATTACTTTTGTGCTTGCTGATGCAGAGAAATTTCCTGAATCTAGGAAATTAGCCAATGTAGATAATCTTCCAACTTTTGCCGCATTTACAGGCGGAAAATTGAAGAATCAAGTACAAACTAATAAGTATGATGTATTAAAAGAATTGATCAGTGAAGTTACCAGTAATTAAGCACCTGACAAACTTCATCCAAGAGAATGATGAAGACTACGTATTAGAAACGATAGAAACACTCGAAGCATTAACAGAAGTACCTTCTCTTAAAGATGAAGAACTAGATGTTATTGGAGAGTTAATCTCTAATATGTACGGAGCCATAGAAGTTCATAAAGCAGTAAAGAGTGGCGCTTCTCAAAAAGAAGCCCTAAATAGCTTTATGCAACGTGTAATGGGTTCTATAGATAAATAAGAACCCATTTTTAAAGTTTGAAGTCCATTTGTAATCCGAATGGACTTTTTTTATTTAAAATTTTCAAAAACTATTTTAACATTTAAAAGATATATTTTATAATTTCACAAAGAATTAAATTCAATTAAAATTATGGCTGTTGTAACATTAAAAGGAAATAAATTAAATACCATAGGAAGTTTGCCTGCAGTAGGCACTTCTGCTCCAAGCTTTACACTTACAAAGAACGATTTATCGGCTGCTGATTTATCGCAATACAAAGGAAAAAAAGTAGTTTTAAATATTTTCCCTAGTGTAGATACAGGAACTTGTGCACAATCTGTTCGTCAGTTTAATACAGAAGCATCAGAATTAAAAGATACGGTTGTGTTATGTATCTCTAAAGATTTACCCTTTGCACAAGCGCGTTTTTGTGGTGCAGAAGGCTTGAGTAATGTAGAAATGTTATCTGATTTTAAAGATGGTAATTTTGGAACTAACTATGGTTTATCTTTTGCAGACGGACCATTGGCGCCATTACTTTCTAGATCTGTAGTGGTTTTAAATGAAGAAGGCAATGTAATTTATACAGAGCAAGTAGCAGAAACTGTAGACGAGCCTAATTACAAAGCTGCATTAGAAGCGATAGTAAATGCCTAAAAAAGAATCTTTTTTAGTAAATAGAATCAAGAGTGTCGGCTTCGCTTTGCGTGGAGCCGTTCTTTTAATCCGGACCGAAGCAAGTATAAAAATTCAGGTTTTTATTGCTATTGTTATGACCATTGCTGGTTTCTATTTTGAGATCACCAAAACAGAGTGGATTTTACAAATATTCGCTATTGCATTAGTTCTTGGCGTAGAAGGAATGAATACTGCTGTAGAAAAAATATCGGACTACATACAACCAGAATTTGATAAAAAAATTGGTTTTATAAAAGATATTGCTGCAGGCGCCGTAATGCTTGTATCTATTGCATCTACGATAATTGGAATGATTATATACCTCCCAAAGATTTTTTAGATCGGTTATAGCTTCCCCATACAAGGTAAATTTGTATTTTAGCCCTCTAGAATAAAAGATTTAATGGCAAAAAAGTCAAAAAGTTCAAAATCAACGGCTCCTAAAAAAAAGGCGTCTTTAAAATTATCAAAACAAAATAAAATTATATTAGGAAGCTTAATTATGCTTTTTAGTGTAGCACTTTTTTTTGCTTTCATATCGTTCTTTTTTACCTGGCAGGACGACCAAAGTTTACTTTCCGAATTTTCTAATCGGAATCAAGAAGCAAAAAATCTTCTCAATAAATTTGGGGCGTCTATAAGTCACCTTTTCGTCTATAAAGGTTTCGGTATTGCGGCTTTAATATTCACTTTTCTTTTCTTTATTAGTGGCTTAAGACTCTTTTTAAGTCTTACCAAAACAGGACTCCTAAGAAAATGGATTTGGGGATTGGTCTTTATCATATGGATCTCACTAAGCTTAGGCTTCTTTGCTGAGAAAAGACCGCTATTAGGCGGACTAGTAGGTTATGAGATGAATGATTTCATGCAGGATTATGTCGGAAAACTAGGCGTAGTCTTACTGTTAATTTTTGGTCTTGTGGTAATCTTAGTGCGTTTATTTAAGTTAACTCCAGATCATATTTCGGAATACTATAAGAATAAGAAAAGTGCTATTTCTAAAGAGTTTAACGAAAAAGATGCTGTAGAAACGTATTCTGAAGAAGAAGTAGAAGCACTTATTCAAAAAGAAGAAAAGCAAAAGGTGGTAGACACCTATACCCACAAAAAGGATATTCCAGTAATGGAAACCAAGACAGAAACTAAGACGGAAACCAAGACCATTATAGATAAGGATTTTGAGGTTACCATTCCTGTTGAAGAAGATGTTGTGGAAGAAGAACTTCCTATGGAGGTAGAAAAAATAGTAGAAGAAGGAGAAGAAACCGATAATCTAGCCAGTAAATTGGTGGAAGATTATGGCGAATTTGATCCTACGCTAGAATTAGGGAATTATAAGTTCCCTACGATAGATTTATTAGACCAACACGGAGTAACGGGTGGTATTACCATCAACCAAGAAGAATTAGAAGAGAATAAAAATAAGATTGTAGAAACCTTAAAAAACTACAAGATAGGTATCGCACAAATTAAGGCTACTATTGGACCAACGGTAACGCTTTACGAGATTGTTCCAGAAGCTGGCGTGCGTATTTCTAAGATTAAAAACTTAGAGGATGATATTGCTTTATCACTTGCAGCTTTAGGAATTCGTATTATCGCCCCTATACCGGGAAAAGGAACTATCGGTATTGAGGTTCCTAACAAGAATGCCACTATTGTATCTATGCGCTCTGTAATTACATCCAGTAAGTTCCAGAAGGCAGAAATGCAATTGCCTATTGCTTTTGGTAAAACCATTAGTAATGAGACTTTCGTTGTCGATTTGGCTAAAATGCCTCACCTTTTAATGGCAGGAGCAACAGGACAAGGTAAGTCTGTTGGTTTAAATGCGGTATTAACCTCATTACTCTACAAGAAACACCCTGCGGAAGTAAAATTTGTTTTGATTGATCCTAAAAAGGTAGAATTAACCCTGTTCAACAAAATAGAACGTCACTATTTAGCAAAATTACCAGATTCTGAAGATGCTATTATTACCGACAATACTAAGGTAATACACACCTTAAACTCGCTTTGTATAGAGATGGATAATCGGTATGAATTGCTTAAAATGGCATTGGTACGTAATATAAAAGAGTATAATGTAAAGTTTAAAGCTAGAAAACTAAATCCTAATGACGGGCATATGTTTCTACCTTATATTGTATTAGTTATTGATGAGTTTGCAGATTTGATTATGACTGCCGGTAAAGAAGTAGAAACTCCTATTGCACGTTTGGCACAACTTGCCCGTGCTATTGGTATTCACTTAATTATTGCCACGCAACGTCCTTCTGTAAACGTTATTACCGGTATTATAAAAGCCAATTTCCCGGCACGTATTGCGTTTAGAGTTACCTCTAAAATAGATTCACGTACTATTTTAGATGCACAAGGTGCAGACCAACTTATTGGTCGTGGTGACATGTTATACACCCAAGGAAATGATGTGACACGAATTCAGTGTGCTTTTGTTGATACACCTGAAGTTGCTAAGATTGTAGAATTCATAGGCTCTCAGCGCGCATATCCAGATGCACATTTACTTCCAGAATATGTTGGAGAAGATTCTGGCACAAGTCTTGATAATAACATCACAGATAGAGATGCTTTATTCCGTGAGGCTGCAGAAGTTATTGTAATTGCACAGCAAGGATCGGCATCTTTAATCCAAAGAAAACTAAAATTAGGTTATAATAGAGCCGGTAGAATTATTGATCAATTAGAGGCCGCAGGTATTGTAGGTCCGTTTGAAGGTAGTAAAGCCAGACAGGTATATGTTACAGATATGGCCGCTCTTGAAGTAATTTTTAACAACGAAAAAAAATAAAATTTGATTATGAAAAAGATTATTGTTTTAGTAGCACTTTTCACCTCTGCCCTATCTATGGCGCAATCTTCCGCAAAAGCAAAAACTTTGTTGGATGATGTTTACAACAAGGTAAAAAGTTATGACAATATTTACGTAGATTTTAAATATACTTTAAATAATAAAGAAGCAAATATCAACCAAGAAACTCGCGGTGATGTTACAATGAAGGGCGATAAGTATTTATTTAACTACTTAGGCTCTCAGCAGTTGTTTGATGGTAGTAAAGTGTATACTATTGTTCCAGAAAACGAAGAAGTAACCATTGAAGCGAAATCTACGGAAGAAAATACCATCACTCCTTCAAAAATGTTGACTTTTTACAAAAAAGGACATAATTATGAAATGGATATTCTTCAAACTATTCAAGGTAGAAAAATTCAATTTGTAAAATTAACACCTATAGATACTAATTCTGAGATTAAATCTATCCTTTTAGGGATTGATGCAGAAACAAAACACATCTATAAATTGATTGAAACAGGCAAAAACGGAACTAAAACAACCATCACTGTTAATTCTTTTAAAACAAATCAAACTTTATCAAAAACCTTATTTACATTTGATGAAGCTAAGTACAAAAAAGAAGGCTATTATATCATAAGGAATTAAGCATTGAGAATATTAGACCGTTATTTATTAAGTAGATTCTTATACAATTTCTTCAGCTCGTTTGCAATATTGATGCTCATCTTCATATTTCAAACGATTTGGCTGTTTATAGACGATTTGGCTGGTAGAGGCTTGGATATTATGATTATCCTTAAGTTTCTCTTCTATATTATGCCCAATCTTATGGAGAAGGTACTTCCATTGACGGTACTTCTAGCCTCAATTTTAACCTTTGGATCCATAGCAGAGAATTATGAATTTGCCGCAATGAAAGCCTCTGGTATTTCTTTGCAACGGTCTATGCGACCTTTAATTATTTTTGTTTCCATTTTAGGGATTGTGGTATTTTATTTTGCCAATAGCGTCATCCCTGCGTCCGAACAGAAAATTTACAACCTCAGAAAAAATATTGGACAAGTAAAACCCTCTACAGCCATTGTAGAAGGTGCTTTTAGCGATTTAGAAGGTACCAACATGAATATGAAGGTAGATCGTAAATATGGTGATAATGATCGCTTTCTAGAGAATGTTATCATCCATAAAAAATCTAATAACAGTATTAACAATACGGTTATTAAAGCCAAAACTGGCGAATTGGTCAGTAGTGAAGGATCTGATATTTTGAAATTGGTTTTAAGAGATGGCCATTATTATGAGGACATCGAAAAAAAGAAAACTTCTGAAAATAAGAAATTCCCCTTTGCTAAATCGAGCTTTGAAGTATATACCATCAATCAAGATATCTCTAAATTAGACGTTAATCTCGAAGAAGATAGAGCGGTAACTACAGATAAGATGAAAAATGTAGTTCGGTTAATTAAGGATGCCGATTCTATTAAAAAAAACAACCTCTCTATTATAGAAACTTTTTCTAAGAGTATTCACAACCGCGCAGGAGCCTTTGCTGTATTATCAAAAAAAGACAGTGTAGATAGGGCTAATTTTGTACCGCTTAGTAAAGACTCTTTACGCTTACAAAAAGCCGTTTTTGACACGCTTACTATTGTGAATTTATATCCAGTATATCAAAAGAGTCAGATTTTGAATGCGGCAAAAAATACCACTACCAATATTATTGCTTCCGTAACCAGTAAGAAAGATGAAATGGATAAACGCTATAAGATCTACAATATGCACATTGTATCGTTGCATAAAAAGTTTGCTTTGGCCTTATCCTGTATTGTGTTATTCTTTGTAGGGGCACCTTTAGGGGCAATTATTAGAAAAGGCGGATTAGGATTACCTATGGTTGTTGCCATTATCTTGTTTCTAACCTATTACTTTATTGGTGTATTTTCTGAAAACTATGCTAAGGAAGGAAACATGAGTCCTATTATCGGAGCTTGGGCATCCACCTTAATTATGCTCCCCTTGGGAATCTTTTTAACCAAAAGGGCTACAGAAGATAAAGGATTGATAAGTTTTGGAGTCGTTATAGACTTCTTTAAAAATGGTTTTAAAAAATTAATGCCTAGTACAAAATAAAACATATGGACAATATGAGGAATCTAGATGCTATAGAAGACGCAATTATCGATATTAAAAACGGTAAAGTTATTATAGTTGTTGATGACGAAAATAGAGAAAATGAAGGCGACTTTTTAGCCGCTGCAGAATTGGTTACTCCTGAAGTAATCAATTTTATGGCTTCGCAAGGTCGTGGACTTATTTGTACACCTTTAACTGAAAGCAGATGTAAAGAGTTGGGCTTGCCTATGATGGTCACCAACAACACAGACCATATGGAAACCGCTTTTACAGTATCTGTAGATTTACGTGGCAAAGGAGTTACCACCGGTATTTCTGCCGGAGATAGAGCTAAAACCGTACTATCCTTAACAGATCCTGAGACTAAACCTTTTGATTTGGCGAGACCAGGGCATATTTTTCCTTTAGTGGCGAAAGAAGGTGGCGTTTTACGTAGAACAGGACATACTGAAGCTGCTATAGATTTTGCCCGATTGGCAGGATTACAACCCGCTGGTGTTATCGTGGAGATTATGAACGAAGATGGTTCTATGGCGCGCTTACCAGAACTAATGGAAGTTGCTAAAAAACACGATTTAAAGATTGTTTCTATAGAGGCTTTAATTGCCTACCGTATGGAACACGATAGTTTAATAGAGAAAAAAGAAGACTTCACTATTACCACTCGTTTTGGAGATTTTAGATTACGTGCCTATCAACAAACTACAAACGATCAGGTACATATTGCTTTAACCAAAGGCACTTGGAAGAAAGACGAAAAAATTCTGACGAGAATTAATTCTACTTTAGTGAATAATGATATTCTTGGTACGCTCACCAACAATCCTGATAAAAAACTTGAGGATATGTTTAATGCGATTAATGCCGAAGGTAAAGGCGCCTTTTTGTTCATCAATCAAGAAAGTCAGTCTTTAAACCTTTTAAATAGATTATCTGATTTAAAAGCACTACAAGCCAAAGGAGAAATGAAAGCTCCTAAAATTGAGATGGATGCCAAAGATTTTGGCGTTGGTGCACAGATTTTACACGACCTTAATATTTCTAAAGTAAAACTACTTACCAATAGCATACAATCTAAACGTGTAGGAATTATTGGGTATGGATTAGAAATTATCGAGTACGTAAAATACTAAGCTAATACTGTTTTAATAGCGGTAATCATCGCTTTTGCTCTTTCCTGCACCTGCTCTTCTGTCCAGCTTAATTTAATTAAGCAAGAAATGGTGCGTGAGAGTACCTGATCAGAAGCAGTAAAATCTTTCGCTTCAGAAGTATATACCGCACGCTCTATCGTTTCAGAAAACTGATTTAAAGATTTTAGTTCTTTTAAGTGATCCCATTTTGTATGATAATGCCAGTTGTTATCATACCAATAAAAAGAAGCATCTACACCGTGTTGTCCTAAAGAAGTATGTGCCGTTTTTGCTAGTTCTTCTGTAGGAAGAAAGAAACTTATGAATGAATAGTTCTGAACGCCACCTGCTGGAACTTTTCTAAAGGTAATTTCAGGAATGGTTTTTAATGCGTCCTCTAAAATTGTAAAGTATTTTTTTTGAGTAGCCAGAAACTCATCCAAACGTTGAATTTGGGCTACACCAACGGCTGCATGTAATTCTGATATTCTGTAGTTATACCCCAAAAAAGGATGTCCTTCCGCTCCCCTATCTTTTCCAATGTGATCATGCCCATGATCTGAATAATGATCGGCATGTGTATAAAATTCTTTGTTGTTTGTAATTAGTCCGCCACCCTCACCACAGGTAATAGTTTTTACATAATCGAACGAAAAACATCCTATATCTCCAATACTCCCTAGCGGCTTATTATCATAAGAACCACCAATTGCTTGGCAGGCGTCTTCTACCAACACCAAATCATGTTTTACACACAACTTAAGTAACGGATTTAAATCTACCATAGAACCACACATATGTACGGGCATGATGGCTTTGGTACGTTCTGTAATGGCATTTTCTACCGCTGTAGCGTTTAAGCCTAAGGTTTCATCTACATCTACCAGAACAGGAATAGCCCCTACCGCTAAAATAGCCTCGAAAGTAGCTACAAAGGTGAATGTAGGCATGATTACTTCATCTCCAGCACCCACACCCGCACTGACCAATGCTACGCTTAAAGCGGCTGTGCCGCTACTTACTAATTGCGCGTATTTTGTTTGCATGCGTTCGGCCAATAACTTTTCTAATTTAACAGCCTTCCAATCGTTACGAGCGCCATCAAAACCATAACGCATGAGTACTCCTGAATCTAAAACATCATTGACTTCTTTACGTTCCGCATCTCCGAACAATTCAAATCCAGGCATATTTTTTCAATTATAAAGTTAACATGAAATCCGGTTGCAAATTAAACGGATTTAGCGCGTTATTCAAACCTTAAAGACAACTAATTAATCTCAATAATACTATCGCTTAGAGGCTTTCGTACTTTTTCTAAGGTGGCAAACAAATCATCTGCTACCCTATACCCTACTGGTAGTACTAAGACCGAAGTTAAGTTTGTATCCTTGATCCCTAAAAGTTCATCATATTTACTCGGAACAAAACCTTCCATAGGACAAGAATCTATCTGCTCCATGGCACAAACTGTTAGCAAGTTCCCCAAAGCCAAATACGCTTGTTTGGTAGCCCAGGCTTTTTTCTCTTCGGCAGTCATTTTTGAAAACGTAGCAATTAAAGAATCCCGAAACGGATGTAGAATTTCATCACTCGTATTTCGGACTTCTTTAATTAAGTTGAAATAATTTCGGATGTAGGTTTCCGATATATTGGTTTCTATACAGAGAATTAATACATGTGATGCTTGAGCTACTTGTTGTTGGTAGTACGAGTGTGCTACTAAATTCTCTTGTAGTTCTTTATTGTGCACTACCATTAATTTTAATGGCTGTAACCCATACGAAGTTGCCGTGAGATTAAAGGCCTCCTTTAAGAGGCTTATTTTAGCCTCACTTAAAAGCTTAGTAGTATCAAATTTTTTAACGGCATAACGCCATTGTAAAGAGTCTATACTCGAATTCATTAAATCATATTAAATATAAGCAGTGTAAATACTACAATACCTTGCCGTAAAATTACTTTTTTAAAACGATACCTATTCGTAATTCGCTAAAAAATAGACTGCTAAAGTAGAATTACAATTATAAAGGAAAAAAATGTGAAAATATTTTCAAAAGCAGGGTAAATATTTAAAAAAGGTTTATATATTTGCACCCGCATTCAGGGAATACCTGATGAGGCACTCAGGAGAATTGGCAGAGTGGTCGAATGCGGCAGTCTTGAAAACTGTTGAGGGTCACACCTCCGGGGGTTCGAATCCCTCATTCTCCGCTTAGAGCAAAGCTCAATATCGAAAGATATTGGGCTTTTTTATTTTAAGACATGTCAAAAACATTGTTTTTGTAAATTAATTAAAATAAAAAAGACCATAAATTGCGCTAGCAATTTGAGCTTTATTGTCAGGTGCGGAAAACAAGGGATGCACGAAGTGAATCCCGATACTTGAAAATTACTCATAAATTGCGCTAGCAATTTGAGCTTTATTGTCAGGTGCGGAGATCAAGGGATGCACGAAGTGAATCCCGAAACTTGAAAAAACAAACTAAAAAAGCCCGTAAATTGCGTTAGCAATTTGAGCTTTATTGTCAGGTGTGGAGACCCAGGGATGCACGAAGTGAATCCCTCATTCTCCGCAATGTCAACTGATAATCAGTTAGTTATGAGTTTGACACCCAATATTACACCCAATTCTTTTAGAATTGGGTGTTTTTTTTGATTTAATTTGGAGTGTGTTAGTATTGCGCAAATACATTATTCCCTTATAATTGACCTCCCACTCCCTTAAACTTCTCTATGAACGCAGCTATCTTTTGAAAAACACTTTGCTTTTTAGTTAAGTACTGTGGATTTAAAGGACTCATTTTAGGTAAAATTGAATTTAACTCCATACCGTTTTCACTTGCATACTCACGCTTTAAAGAGGCTAAAATATAGCGTTTTGCGGCTTCTTCATTTAAACTTTCTTCGGCAATTAATTCTGAGGCTTCTTTTTTCTGCTTAGCTTTTGCATACGCATAGAAATCATCTATTATAGTGGCTTTTTCTTTTATATCATCTAAATCTGTTTCATTGATAAAATCTACCACTAAACTTTCTTTGGCTCTATTGCCTACACTTGCACGAATTACTCGTCTTATTTCTTCAACTAATTCTGATTTATCTTTGGTTTTCTTATGACTATCAAAAATTAATTCTAAAATATAATCTAAGTTTATTTCTTGTGATTTTAATAAATCTATTTCAAAAACAACATCATCCCAATCAATATCGGACTCTTCCGCTTCATTCCCTTTTTTCTCTCTTCTTAACCAATCACGAATATCATTATAAGTAGAGCGGTAATCTTGAATTGTTCTTTCTGCAGGAACTTCAATGGCTTGCATATTTACAATATCATCGTCTGTTAAAAAGTTTACTTCTTTAAATTGTTCTATTGCAGTTGTATCGGCTTTATCAATATTTTGAAGTTCTTTTAAATGTGTAAACTCATCATAATTTTGAAGTATGTTTTCTACACCTAAATATTCCCCAAATAGTTTAGAAAATTCTTTTTTATCTTTTTCAGTTTCTATTTCATCTGGATTTGGGAATTTTTCTTTTAATTCTTCTACCACTTCAACATACCCTCTGCGAGCATTCCCTGTTGCAATATCAGTAAAACCGTCTAAATATTCTTTATAGCTTTTTTCTAGCACCACATTTTTAGTACTACTATCACCAAAAAGCGTAATCGCATCAATGGTAGCTTGTTCTAAGTCTCTAAACGTAACAATATTACCAAACGTTTTCGTAGCATCGTAAATTCGGTTGGTACGTGAAAAGGCTTGCATTAAACCGTGATAACGTAAATTTTTATCTACAAACAAGGTGTTTAATGTAGGCGCATCAAAACCAGTTAAGAACATCCCTACTACAATTAATAAATCAACTTCTTTGTTTTTTACACGTTTAGCAAGGTCACGATAATAGTCTTGAAAGCCTTTGCTATCAATACTATAATTCATTTTAAACGTAGCGTTATAATCATCAATCGCTTTTGATAGAAACTCTTTAGCACTTATATCCATTGCTGTAGGCTCAAAGGTTTCGTCTTGTATTTCACCTATTGCACCTTGCTCTTCATTTGCTGCAAAAGAAAAAATAGTTGCAATTTTTAATGGCTTATCACTATCTTTTTGAAGTTTGTTTAATTCTTCATAATAACACTTTGCTGCATCTACACTACTTACTGCAAACATGGCATTAAAACCCTTATTAGTCCCTTTTGTGCGGTGTGTTTTTTGTCTGAAATGTTGTAAAACATATTGCGAAATCTCTTTAATACGTACTGGATGTAATAAGGCTTTTTTATTTTCTGCTCCTGATAACTTCTTTAAATCTTGTTCTGATTCTATACCTTTAAATTTAGGACGCACATCGTTATAATCAACCTTAAACTTTAGTACTTTCTCATCTCTAATAGCATCTGTAATAACATAAGAATGTAATTCTGTACCAAATACGCTTTGGGTAGTCTGCGCACCAAGTGCATTTCCTTTACGAATCATTTTACCATCTACAATGTCATCACCAAAAATTGGTGTTCCTGTAAAACCAAACTGATAGTATTTTTTAAATTTCTTTTTTAAGTTCTTTTGCGCTTCACCAAATTGTGAGCGATGTGCTTCATCAAAAATAAAGACAACTTGCTTTTGGTAAATATCTAAATCGTTTTCACCTTTTATTAAGTTATTTAACTTCTGAATGGTGGTAACAATAATCTTGTTATCTGTTTTATCTATATTTCTTTTTAAACCTGCTGTACTATCTGAATCATTTACACTATCTGGTGAAAACTTCTGGTACTCTTTCATGGTTTGAAAATCTAAATCTTTTCTATCTACCACAAAAAAGACTTTATCTATAAAACTTAGGTCTTTTGCTAAGCGTGCAGCTTTAAAACTAGTTAATGTTTTACCAGAACCTGTAGTATGCCATATATAACCACCGCTTTCTGTCGTTGCCCAATTTTTAGCATTAAAAGAACTTTGTATTTTCCATAAGATACGTTCTGTTGCAGCAATTTGATATGGTCGCATTACCAATAACGTGTCATTAATATCAAAAACAGAATAGGTAAGCAATACGTTTAAAAGGGTACGCTTATCAAAAAATGTAGTTGTAAAGTCTTTTATATCTTTAATCAATGAATTATCCGCTTTTGCCCAGTTCATGGTAAAATCGAAGCTGTTTTTATCACGTTGTACCGTGTTCGCAAAATAACGGCTATCTGTTCCATTAGAAATTACAAAAAGCTGTAGGTATTTAAATAAGGAGTTTTCGGTATTAAAACTCTCTTTGGTGTAGCGGTGTACTTGATTAAAAGCTTCACGAATAGCCACACCACGTTTTTTAAGCTCTATTTGCACTAAAGGCAAACCATTTACTAAAATACTAACATCATACCGATTGGCTTGTGTGCCTGTTTGCTCGAACTGAGAAATAACCTGTAATTTATTACGAACCACATTCTTTTTATCTACTAAATAGATGTTTTGAATATGTCCATCATCAAATACAAAATCATGGATATAATTATCGTGTAATTTTCTTGTTTTATCTACTAGGTTATCACTTGGTTTATCTAAATACTCTATTACAAAACGCTCCCACTCTTTATCTGTAAACTGCATAGCATTCAGATTTTGCAATTCTACACGCACATTAGCCAACATTGCTGTTGGTGTGGTTAAGTGTTGCACATATTCATACCCTTGATTTGTTAAATCTTTTACGAGTTCTTTCTCTAAATCTGCCTCTGTTTGGTAACTTGCAGGTGCTTCATTTAGTTCTGAAAACTTAGTGTACTTATCTAAAACAATAAAGTTATTGGATTCTGCTATGGTTTTGTACATAATAATGGTTAATTATTAATGGTTAGTTGTTAATGTTGGTTTTGGTTGTTTTTATAATTGTTGTGATTAACTTTATTATTTCAACAGCATTATTATTTAGACTGATAAATTGTTCATTCGTAAGATAATCAGTTGCTTTTAATAACTCTAACCAATATATAGTTTCATTAATTTCTTTTTGAGCAATAGCCATTTTATGTATAAAGTCTTTTTTTGTTTCTGCATGTTCGGCTTCACGCACCATTGCTCCTACACTTGTACCAGAACGCAATAATTGTTTAGATAAAACAAACTCTTTCTTCTGTGTGCATAAATATTGATATAACTTTACGACCCGTACCGAAAACTCAAAACTTTTATCTTTTACAATATTCTTTCTCATAATTGTTAGTTGTAATTTATTAATGGTTGTACTACAATTTTCATTAACAATTAATCATTAAACGTTAACAATTGATTACGGTAATACTCGTATTGTTTTTTACGTAGCTCTATTTCTTTTGGCAAACCTTCGCTTATGGAACTTGTAAGAGTGTCGAATTTATCTAGGATATTTACAATGCGTTCTTGTTCTTCTAGTGAGGGTACTGGGATTTTATAAACTTCAAAGTCAGATGCTCTGACATGCGGCACCCCACTTCCCCTTTTCATTGAATGAATTTTCCTTTGATTTTTTTTCAGAAAGTAATAAGTAAATTTTGTATTTAAAACCAATTCATTTGGATGAATACTGAAGGCATCTGTTAGAAATAATTCTTCATTCCAATAAGTTATTAACCCTGCATTTGCACCTGATCTAGCGATTACAATAAATTCACCATCTCTATTAAATTCATTATGAAAAATAATTGGCTCAGCCGCATTCGCTACTACTGGAAATTCCCCAATTACAGCTTGTTTTTTAGTAAATGCTACTCCACGTTTGATTTCACCAATCTCCCCGAAATTTTTCCATTCCACTTTATTTTCATCAAAAGTTAATAATTGCGCACGGTAATAGTTGTACTGTTTTTTACGTGCAGTAAGTTCGGTAGTAAGTTCGGTAGTAAGTTCGGTAGTAAGTTCGGTAGTAAGTTCGGTAAAGGTATCTAAAATACGAACTATTTCTTTTTGGATTTTGAGTGATTTTTTTGGATTATCTGGGGATGGGATTGGAATTTTTTTATGAGCATAATTACTAATCCATTGTCGTTTATGGTCTCCATCAACCAAATCACTTGATAATGTGTTCATCCAGTGAAAAATATATTTTAAAGATGCTTTAGTTTCATCTTTAGAAGTAATCATTTTCATTGCAGATGATTTTACTTTGAAATCAAAATCCACCCATTTATTGGCAGTGGTAAAATCATCAAAAATTATTACTGGATTTTCAGAAGCTTTATAAATACCATCTATTTCGTTAGTATAACCAAGTATAAAAGTTTTACCTGCTGTTAAAACAGGTGTTTCAAAATCATTATTATATTCTTTAGATTTAACTCTATATTTAGTAGGTTGCTCGTAATTCGTATAATCTCCTAAAGCTTTATACTCCACTTCAACACCTTCCAACAATTTTTCTAACTCGCTCATCCTTCAATTTCGTTTACAATGTTATCAATATCGGCACGTAGTTGGTCTATCTTTTTAACGGTTGTAGCTACTTCTTTATTTAACTCTGTAATATCTATTTTTTCACGCGTATCTTTAGCTTCCACATAAGAACTTACCGAAAGGTTGTAATCGTTTTTGGCAATTTTAGAATTATCAATAGTAGTGGCTACGTGTGCTACTTCTTCTTTAGTATCGAACATTTCCATAATGTTTTCGATATGCGTATCTATTAAAACATTGTTGTTGGTTTCTTTTTTAAAGAAATCTTCGCCCGTAGCATCTATAAACTGTGTTTTGGTATCGGTTTTACTTTTAGATAGCACTAGAATATTTACTGCTATGGTTGTACCGTAAAACAAATTAGGCGCTAGAGAAATTACAGTTTCCACAAAATTATTATCTATTAAATACTTTCTAATTTTCTGCTCTGCACCACCACGGTAAAAAATACCAGGAAAACATACCAAAGCCGCTCTTCCTTTACTAGACAAGTAGCTTAAGGCGTGTAATACAAAAGCAAAATCTGCTTTAGATTTTGGTGCTAATACACCAGCAGGAGCAAAACGGTCGTCGTTAATAAGCGTTGGGTCGTCACTACCTTTCCATTTTATAGAATATGGCGGATTAGACACAATGGCATCAAAAGGTTTATCGTCTCCTAATTGTGGGTTTTCTAGTGTATTTCCTAAAACTATATGAAACTTATCGTAGTTTATGTTGTGTAAAAACATATTCATACGTGCTAAGTTGTAGGTGGTGTGGTTTATTTCTTGCCCGTAAAAACCTTCTTCAATAATATGATTATCAAAGTGTTTTTTAGCTTGTAACAACAACGAACCAGAACCTGCTGCAGGATCATAAATTTTATTTACTTTTTCTTGCTTGTGCATTGCCAGTTGTGCAATTAACTTAGATACCGTTTGCGGTGTAAAAAACTCACCACCAGACTTTCCTGCATTAGCAGCATAATTAGAGATTAGAAACTCATAGGCATCGCCAAATAAGTCTATATCACTATCTTCAAATTCACCTTCTAGTTTTAAACCTTCTACACCTTTTAGAACAGCTGCCAAACGGCTGTTTTTATTTTCAACGGTGTTTCCTAATCGGTTGCTTGTGGTATCAAAATCTGCAAATAAGCCTTTTATATCTTGTTCTGATGGATAGCCATTAGCAGAACTTTCTATAGCTGAAAATATGGCTGCTAAATCTGTGTTTAGATTTTCGTTATCGTTGGCACCTTTAGCAATATTTATAAATAACTGACTTGGATAGATGAAGTATCCTTTTGTTTTAATAGCATCTTCTTTTATTTCAGGAGTTATAACCGAATCTGGTAGTTCTGCATAATTTATGCTATCATCACCAGCTTCAATGTAATTACTGAAATTTTCACTAATAAAACGGTAGAAAAGTGTACCTAATACAAAATGTTTAAAATCCCATCCATCTACAGAACCACGCACATCGTTGGCTATTTTCCAAATTTGGTTATGTAATTCGGCTCTTTGGTTGTTGCTTGACATTTATTGTTTTAATTATTAAATTTTTATTAGTTTAAAATTAAGCCTGTTCTAAAACAGCCATTAATCTATGATTGAGATATAGTTTTTCTTTACCTACTTTTTCGGAAGTTAAAAAGCCTGCGTCTTCCAAGGACATTAAATAATTCCCTACTGTTTTTGGAGTCCCTAGTTTTTCATCAATTAAAAATTGTCGTTTTGTGTATGGTAACCTGAATAGTATTTCTACGAGTTCTTTAGTGTATGCTTTAGGTAATTTTTCCTTAATTTCAGCGGTCATTTGCTCCATTAACTCGGTGACATCTTTTAAGCGTTTTAAACCTTTGTTAGCTGTATATTCTACCATTTCTAACATGTATAATATCCATGATTCCCAATCATTATTTTCGGTAACTTGACGTAATTTATTATAATAATCCGCTTTGTTTTTTATAATATACTCGCTTAAATAAATAGCAGGTGTATCTAACAGTTTCTCTAGTTTTAAATAGAGTAATAACAAGATTCGTCCTGTTCTACCATTACCATCACTAAATGGGTGTATAGCTTCAAATTGATAATGCATCAGCGCCATTTTTATTAATGGGTCTATAGTGTCATTTTCATTTATAAAGGTTTCTAAATTGGCTAACTTCTCCCTTATAACGGTTTCTCCTGTTGGTGGTGTATAAATCGTTTCGCCTTTAGCATTTTTTAAAGCAGTGCCAGGAGTTGTTCTAATACCTGCGGTGTTTTTTTTAATGATTTGTACAATATCTATACATAAATTTGTACTTATAAAAGGGCGTTTTTCTATATCGTGCAAGCCATGCCAAAGTGCTTCTTTATAGCTTAGTACTTCTTTTGTAGCTGGGTTATCAAACCTTTTATCGGCGACTAAAGATTTATATAAATCATCGTTAGTTGTAATAATATTTTCAATTTCGGAACTTGCTTTTGCTTCTTGTAGATGGATTGTATCTAAAAATAACGTTGGATTTGGTAAATTAGTTAGCATACCATTAAGCTGCGCTAATGCTCTACTGGCGTCAATAGTTTTACGTAAAACTTTTGTCGTTTCTAACGTTATACTTGGAGGCAATAGCGGTAAGCTATTGTAAGGCGTATCTCTATTAAAATCTGTCATTCTGAACAAGGGTAATAATTACTCACGTTTTATTAACGAGGGTAAATATAATGAAAATTTACCTTTGTAATAAATACAAGAGTAAATTTTACTCTTGTATTTTCCGTCTTAAAAATAATTTGATTTTTATTCATAGCAATCCTAAAAAAATCAGATTGTTTTTAAAATGAGCCCTAGCGGCAGGCGTCAAGTACAGTTTGTTCTAAAAGCGCGTCTAATCTGCGTAATACAATCATTGGTAATATAACGTCACGATATTTTCCGCGTACGTAAACATCTCGCAAACAGTCGTCTGCGATAGACCAAATAAAGGATACTAATTTATTGTGTGATGATTTGTTCATTGGTTTAGTTTGTTTTCTTGTAATATGCTCTAAAGATATCTATTTAGCATAAAATCCCTACAAGTAAATAATAACAAATATCATAAACTATCACAACGTAATTCTGCGGTTTCCCGCAGTATTGCAAATAATTTATAAAATAATGGAAAAATTTAGTGTGAAGGCCTAGTGAATTCCTACTTAAAACTTAAGCCCTATTTACTTTTATTAAGGAGTACTGCCAAATGAAATAAGGTTTTGACTCCGTAAACTTTCTTTATCGCTTTGATTCTTTTTTCCACAGAAGATACAGAACTAGGTCAAAACTATAATACGCAACATTATAGATTTTGCCATCTGCGGCAGTTGTTGCATATTTTGCAACAACTGAATTTTCAAGAAGCTCTTCAGTTTTAAAAATATTTCTTAAGTGTCTAGATATTAATTATTTATCCCTGTAGAACAAATTTGATATTTGATTTAAGCTTAACCAAATAGTATCATTCCGTAGTGTAACTTCAAGCTTTAAATCTTCCGAGTCCTTGTAGCTAATAATTTTACTCATAATGCATAATTTAACCTATTCATGGTAAGTATATTATGAAGAGAATACAAGATGGCATAACCTTGAACTAAATAGTCTTTTAAAATGCTATTTGCCCATATTCTAAATTGTGTTCCTCTTTGAGATTTAACTCTATAACCTACAGATATTATTACATCTAAATTATAATGCTCTGTTTGATATGTTTTACCATCTAAAGCAGTTGTCGCAAATTTTGCGACAACTGAATCCTTACTCAACTCACCTTCTTTAAAGACATTGTTTATATGCTTACCAATAGTTTTGACATCTCTATCGAACAAGGTAACAATTTGGTTTCTATTTAACCATACCGTTTCGTTATCAAATTGAACAGAAACTTCTACTTGATTGCCTTTAGCTTGAAATATTTTTATTTCACTCATTTTACTTTATTATTGAACTATTAAGGATTTCTCAATAGTTACTTTTTCTCACTTCAATTAAGCAAAGTAACCGTTGTATTCGTTCCTATATTCTTTTACGATAAGACTATTTATGCGTCTTACGTCTGTTGTATTAATCGCTATCTATTGTTCTTTTTTAAATTGGTTGATTACCAAGCGCATCACCAATCTTTCTACATAACTCTCGTTTTCTAACAACTTAGTGTTTTGCAGAATTTCTGTAGTTACTGCTGATTTTAATCCTTTTAAGGCTTCAAACAATTTGCGTTCGCTATCGGTTAATGGGTCTTTTTCCATTAAGCGTTTATGAATACGGGCATACTTCGCATCGTAATCATATTTCGCATTTAATAATTGATTTTCGAGGGGAATTCTATCAATATTTAAAGATATCAATTTACAACACAGACAGTATCATTACTTATAATCAAATATCATAAAAAGAAATCATCGAATACTGTGGAAAACCGCAGTGTGGTGTTATTTTTATAAGTATTGTTGAAATTAGCTGCAAAACTGTTTTGGCAAAAGATCTTTATTTAGATTTAGTTACCAGCACCGCCAAATGAAATAGGGTTTTGGCTCCGTAAACTTTCTTTATTGCTTTGATTCTTTTTTCCACAGAAGATACCGAACTAGGTGTTATCCCTTTTTCTATAAAATGGTTTGAGATCTCTGGAGTTCTATATCCTTTTGATAATAGTTGTATTATTTTTTTGTCTACACGTTCCATAGTTCTAGCTGTTTACGGTACAAATTAATACTATATTTTGAGATTATACCTTAAACCAGATATTTACTACTATGTAAGTACCCTTTTATAGGATTCTTATAATCAGGCTTAGTAGTAAAACCTAATTCATATTAAAGTAATACGATGAAATATGAGTTAACTTAAGAAAATAACGCAAACAACGATTGAAGCTCAAAATTAGCATGACTTCGTAAGAATTTTGTGAAGCTCAAACCCTTACCAATTAAGTTCACCCGCAATAAACATAAAATAGCACATTGATTACCAGTTATTTATGTGGGATAATTAAAAAAACAGCTTTTTTTTTGTTATGTCTACCTCTAGTTTTACGTTATTAAAGTATAATGAATAAAACCGATTTTAGACGTACTATATTTTCATTATCTGAACGCTTGTTTCCGATGGTTTCACGTATGCTTGGAAGTAGTGCAAATGCTGAAGATGCTATTCAGGATATCATGATAAAACTCTGGGAAAAGCGAAAGCGTATCGCAGACCACCCTAACATTCAAGGTTTGGTATTTTCCACAGCGCGCAATCATTGTATTGATATACTTAGAAAAAAAACCTTAGCTAGTCATGATGCTTCTTTTCAATTAGAAATCCTGACATCAGAAAATGATAGCGAAGAACTGGAGTGGAAAGAGCTAAGGGCTATTATAATAAAAATTGTTGCTAGTTTACCAGAGCAACAAAGAGAAGTGATACTGATGCGAGACTTAGATGGTTATGAGTTTACCGAAATAGCTTCCGCAATGCAACTTAAAGTTGAACATGTAAGGGTTTTGTTATCGCGAGCAAGAAAGGTGGTAAGTGTACAATTGGAAAAAACGTATGATTATGGAAGAGAATAAAGCGGATAGCGTACTCAAAAAATATAAGGAAGGACAAAGTACGCTGTCTGAAGAACAATTTTTGTTTGACAGTACTGATAATTTAAAACCTTCTATGAAGGCATGGGCCACTTTTGTAAAAAACAACAAAACAACAACACCCATAGATTTTAATGAGCACTTATGGGAATCTTTTCAAAATAAAAAAAACAGAAAACGCAAGGTACTTATTGGGGCACTGTCTGTAGCAGCATCTGTTAGCGTACTAATCGCGCTGTTTTTAACCCATCCGGCACCAGAAGAATTAAACTATTCTGAAAAAGAAGCTTTGTTGAACATAGCTCGAGAGATGGTAAACCATACGGATCTGGCTGAAATTGAAGAGCGCATTATTTATGAGAATGATATTGTAATTATTTACACCACTAAAGAAAAATAAATCAATTATTTATTAATCAAACACTTAAAATTATGAGAAAACTAATGCTAACAGCTTGTTTACTAGTATGTTCAATTTCGTTCGTAACAGCACAAGAAATTAACATAGAAAAAAAGGATGATCAATCTAAGGAAAAGCTGCATGTAAAGGTTAAAGAAGGTGCTGAACCTGATATTTATGTAGACGGCAAAAAGTTTGAGTTTAGTATGGACTTAATAGATAATGAGATGATTGCCTCTGTTGCTGTTATAAAAAGTGATAAAGCGTTAAAAGAATACAATGCACCTAATGGAGTTATCCTCATAACCACCCATAAAAACAAGGAAACAAACCAATCTAAGGAAGGAATTAATTTTAAAAATGAAGATCCTGTAATTCTTATCAACGGTAATGTTGCTACTAAAGAAATGCTTGATAAATTATCGCCTGACGTTATTGAAAAAATAGAAATATTTAAAGATGAAAAGGCGATAGAAAAATACGGTGCCCCAAATGGTGCTATAATCGTTACCACAAAGAAGGGAAAGAAATAATTAGGGTGCTGCATCGCATTAACGGAATACATCTACAAAAAATAGCTTAGGTCATGAACCTGAGCTATTTTTTTTGTTACAATTAAGTGCTAAAAAAAGTAGTGGTGTTGGAGCGCTAAGGCATCACACTTTTATAGCACTATTCTAGTATTACATTCAGCAGTTCGCATCAAAATCCTATTCTTTCCAAATGTAATAGTATAAAGTGTTTGAAAATCTGATTGTTTGAATCCGAGTAAGCACCTGAGGTATGAGGTGTTATAAAACAGTAAAACAAATTGCACAGAGGAATATAAAGATTCCTCCTTCCCTATAGCATTCGAATATGTAAGAAAAATTCCTTAATTTTGGACATTATCCACTTAAATGGATTATATCCATAAGGAAATTAATCATTCATTTTAATCGTAAAGGAATGCATATAACTGAAGAACTTAATCAGGGACAATTAAAAGCGGTTACCTATGAGGGCCAACATTTACTGGTACTTGCCGGAGCAGGTACCGGAAAAACACGTACGATTATTGCACGTGCCGCACACCTCATTGCTTCTGGCGCTGATCCTTCAAAAATACAAATTCTAACCTTTACTAAAAAGGCTGCTAATGAAATAGTAGAACGGGTAAAGGCTAGTTTACCACAATCTAATAGTCAGGCTATTAACGGTGCTACATTTCACTCCTGGTGTAATCAATTAATACTAAAATATCCCAATTTATTTGGTGCTTCTGCCTTTACAGTCGTTGATCCAGACGATCAGTTAGGAATTATGAAAATGATTTCTGGCACTCATGCCGACACTTATGGGAAATTACGAATAAAACCGCAGCAGCTGTTAGATATCTACTCGTATGCTAGAAATACCAAGAAGAACTTAACGGAATCTATACGCATTCTTCTTTTTAAAAGTAGGACCGATAAGGATACGGATTATGAGATTGCTGCAATGAAACCCCATGTGGAAGTCCTTTTGCGCGCCTATCAGCAAAAGAAAATGGAACAACGCTATTTAGATTATGATGATCTCCTATTGGTGGTGGCTACGCAGTTAAAAACAAATGCTGATGCTCGGGAGCTACTAGCTCAAAACTTGGAATATCTACTTGTCGATGAAATGCAAGATACCAATCCGCTACAATGGGAACTATTATCGCCTTTCGTAGAAATATGCAAACTATTCTGTGTTGGAGATGACGCGCAATCTATCTATTCTTTTAGAGGAGCCGATTTTAAAAATGTTCATCAATTTAAAGATCGGGTAAAAAATTCTGAAGTCTATAAATTAGAAAAGAACTACAGGTCTACCCAAGAAATTTTAGATCTCTCTAATTGGTTGTTAGACCATGCTACTATTGATTATAACAAACGCTTAGCAGCAGTGCGTGGTAGCGGCGAAATACCACTAATTGTTAATGTGAGTGATGAGTGGCAAGAAGCGAATTGGATTGCGGATGAAATTTTGAAGAATTATACGGACGAGGACCGTAGCTTTTCAGACCACTTGATTTTATCACGGTCACAGTATTACACTAAATCCTTACAAGCCGTTTTTATAAGAAGAAAAATACCGTATGTTACCTATGGAGGTCGAAAATTTCTACAGGCTGCTCATATAAAAGATTTAGTGTCCTTACTACGGATTGTGAACAACCCCTATGATGAAATAGCATGGGTTCGGTTTCTGACCTTTTGGGAAGGTATCGGTGAAGTTAGAGCTTCACGAATCATGGCTGCCATCATTGCAGACGAAGGAAAAACAGACATTGCCACCTTATTAGCTGCGAATATTTCGGGATCTGACGGCCAAATAATATCAGAATTGTACCAGGCGGTTACTCAAGAAAAAGGAAAGGTGGGAAAAATGGTGGAAATCTCCTATGAAGCTATGGCACTAGGTTTAGCATTTAAATACCGAAAAGATTGGACCGAAAAACGTAAGGCTGATTTTCCTGTGCTTAAATTATTGGCTGAAAGCTATTCTAGTTTAGGGGAATTTATAGGAGAAGGCCTTTTGGATAATGCCGAAAAAATGAATGGCGCTAATGTATTGACGGAGTCTAAATTAAGTACAGACGAGCAAAAAGATCATGTGATTATTTCTACCATTCACTCTGCAAAAGGTTTAGAGGCAGATGTGTGTATTGTGCTTAACGTTTCTCCAAAATCATTTCCATCTGCTTATTCTTTGGACGATATTGATGCCATAGAAGAAGATCGTCGGGTGTTGTATGTAGCGCTTACGCGTGCAAAAAACAGATTGATCATTACCAGAAACACCGCATCTATTTCAGCAGTTCATGCAAGGTCTACCCCTACGCAGGATGGGAAAAATACCGATGATGCGGAAACCTATTTTTTAACAGGCCTGCCGGAAGAACTTGTAACACAGGAGACTGTTGGGCATCAATTTAATAGCGTCAAAGATGCGCCACAACCTAATACCATTGACTTATCGTCTGGGATGGACTTTAATTAATGCCATAGCTTATGTCTAATAAAAACTATGCGGTCATTTCTATGATTAACTATGGCCGCAAACCTATCTATTTCAGAACCGTAGGTATCGTAATCCATAAATTTATTGGTGGAGATTGGACGTGTGTACTTTCTACTAGGATTAATCCAGAAGAGCGTATCCCCTTATACCTCCAAGAGGCAACAGGCCTAACAGATATAGCATTGTTAAATGCACCAAGTTTTTCAGAAGTTGCCGATACCCTTCTGAAAGAACTTCAAGGCTGTATTTTAGTAGGGCACAATGTTTCATTTTTGCAGTATCATCTGAAAACCCAATTTCGGCATATCGGGTATGCTTTTGATATGCCTCAAATATGTACCGTGAGACTTTCTAAGAAATTGATTCCGAATATGACATCCTATGAATTACCTTATCTGTCTAGTGTCTTAGGGATTCTGTATGATGCAGCAGCTTCTTTAGCGGAGTCTAATGAAGCCACGAGTTCCCTTTTTCAAAGATTGCTAGCATTAGATGAAAACGAAGAAATAATAACAGCACTGCTTCAGCCTAAACCGAAATTAAACTACCGGATTCCCAAGCACATAACCGGTGCACAATTGGATCGATTGCCTAAGGTCCCGGGAATTTATAAGTTTCAAAATAAGGATAAAGAAGTTATCTATGTAGGAAAGGCTAAAGACATAAAAAAGAGAGTTTTAAGTCACTTTACGGCCACAACCGAAAAAGAACTGCTGTTATGTAGTGCTACTTATTTTATTGATTTTGAGCCTATGGGGAGTGAGTTACTAGCCTTGTTGCGAGAAGCAGATTTAATAGCCAAGTTCGACCCCTATTATAACTATATTCAGAAGAAAAAACACATCACCTACTTGATTGTTCCCATCCGAAATAAGAAGGGAATACTCCAATTAAAAGTAGAGAGAAGACCATTTCAGCACACCCCTACAGAAATTTTCTTAAAACGATCTCTAGCTATTGAGCGACTTACCCAGCTTACCGAAAAATTTGAATTATGCCCTAGCTATACCGGTGTGCACAGTGTAAAAACAAAATGTAGCACCGTGAGTTTTAATAGTTGTAAAGGCATTTGTAGGGAAGAAGAAGCTCTTGAAGCATACAATGACCGTGTAACACAGGCGCTAGATCATCTAAACAATGAGAATGAAAATTTCGTAGTATTTGAAAAAGGCAGGAACAGTCAGGAAAAAGGTGTTGTTTTGATACTACACGGAGTGTATCAAGGCTTTGGGTTTGTAGACAAAAATGAATTGATACAAGGAACTTCTGACCTATTGCATGTCATTGATGCCAAAGAACACTCATACCATTCTGCTAAAATTATTTCAGCGTATCGAAAACGTAATCCGTATAAAATTAAACTTTTAGACTCCGAAAAACAGACTAATTGACATTACATATAGATTTTCAAATGCATTAAATTTTTAGCGAATTAGCGCAATAAAAGAGGCCGGATAATTGGAACTTTATATTTGAATAAATGCAATTATCTTTAAACTTAACCCTTATGATCGTTAGGCACCATACCGATGGATGGAAAATTATTTCGCATTATACACACGCGTTATTGGCGGGCAAATTTGCCTATCAATTAAAACAAGAATTGCGGTATTCTCATTGGGTAGAAACGCTAACGGCCATCACCGATCATGACGATCATATGGTAGATTTTGATGCGACCAATTACTTGACCAACATAGGTACGCCTAGAGATTTCATGATGGATGGTGGTTACGAGAGAGACGCTATTAAACACGCCAAAAAGTTATATGCGGCATCTGAGCAAAAATCTGGGTGGATTGTTTTACTAATCGCTCGGCATTTACAATTTCTGTATGGAAATGATTCCAACCAAGAGATGAAACAATTCTTGGCAGATAGCGCTGAAAAAAGTAAAACACTGCGAAAACTGTATGGGATCGATAAAAAAACTGAAGATGATTTGTATAGCATCCTGCTTTTTTGTGATAGGCTATCACTCATTATTTGTGGAGAAGAGGTTCCTGAAACGGGGCGGAAATTGGAGATCAACACGTCAATAAACAACAAGACTTACAGCATCAACTGGAATGCAGATGGCACCTTCCAAGTGTCTCCTTGGATTTTTGAAGATAACAGCTTTGAAGTCGATTTTGAGTATAAAATTCTGAATCAAGCAAATTTTAAATCTAACCAAGAACTAAAAGAAGTTTTGGAATCATCAGCCGTGAAACTACAGAAAATAAGGTTTAAAAATTCAAATTAATTGGTACACTTGAAGTAATTCGTAATAGGATTCAGGAATAATAATCGAACTAAAAAAAAACATAAAAAAAGCTCCTAATTTAGGAGCTTTCTTTGTTTCTGACTTGTATTACATGACATCTTCTAAAGATTTAATTTTTTCCAAATCTTCTCTAATCCATGTTATTTGCTGTCTAATAAGCGTCGCGATGGCTACGGGTAAATGCACATCTGATAATACTTCATTATATTCTTCAATGGCAGCTTTGTCTCCCCTAATGGCTTCTTCGAGCATAGCTTCATCATCGTCACTAGAAAATGCCGCTTTAATATCCATCCAAGTGCGGTGCAAGGCGCCAGTTACACTGCCGTCTATATCCTCTCTTAAATTAAGAGCAGGTGCCGCAGATTTTAAACTTATAAGGAAATTTTTTCGTTCTAATGCTTTATTACTAAAATAGCTTTGGAGTCCAATTCCCTTTGCATTTTCGGCTGCTTTTTCATAGCCCATTATAGCATCTTCGTTCTTCTGGATTATTGAATTGATTTTAGTTTCGATCTCTTTTATATCTGAATTCATAATTTTTAATTTAAGTGGTACTTTCAATAGTACCGTTATTGATAACCTAAAGATACCCGCTGTGGAAACAATAAATTATTTCAATCAAAAGCGATTTTAACTTAAAAGAATTACGTTAGCAGTAGTGCTTGTACGATGAATGTTTGGCCATTCATTTTGAAGCGTCTATTTCTTTAAACTCTTAAACGTAGGTTTGTCAGAAGCTCTAGGATCTTGTTTAAATGCCAGTTTTTTGGTCCAAATGGCAGCCATACTACAGTGTCCAAATTCTTCAGTTACTTTTCCATAGCACGCATAAACACCCATACCGTGAATAGGATATTTATCTACCACATTGGTAAAATGTACCACATCAAAATAATCGCCCTCTTGATCTACAAAAGTACTCAGACGCATATTTTTATTGTTCTTAGTGGTATTAAAACGGGTGTTTACGAGAATGCCATAAAGCAGTAGTTCTTTATGCTGGTGATGCTGCATGTCTTTAGCTTTAGCGTCGCTTAAAATTTCTTCTGATATCAACTCAAAATAACTATACAACGGAAACCCCAAGAGTTCTATTTGGTCATAGGCTTCTTCTACCCAACTATGCTCTAATTTAGGTAGCTCAAACTGTTTGTGTTTTGGTTTGAATAATGACGGATTCCCAGAGCGTTTCTTGAGGGCATTAATTTTAAAGATGCCTTGCCAATGCAGTTCATTCTTTTCAAGCCCTGTAAATTTAAAAGCTCCTATTCTAATTAGGATTGCTAATTGCTCTATGCCTATTACCACACGGTCTATAAAATCATCTAACGATTTGAAAGCACCGTACAATTGCCGTTCTGTTAAAAACCGTTGTACCACCAAATTTTCTAGATTTTTTAGATAACCAAAACCTAAATAAATAGCGACTCCCCTAATCGTATTATGATGATCACTTAGATTAATACAAGGCGCATGTATCTGAGCCCCCCACATCCGTGCTTCGTGAATATAATGTTCTGTGCTGTAAAAACCGCCTCCATTATTTAGTACCGCCACCATAAATTCTAAAGGATAGTAGCATTTTAAATACATGCTCTGGTAACTCTCAACAGCGTAAGACGCAGAATGCCCTTTAGCAAAGGCGTAACCTGCAAAACTGGCAATTTGATCCCATACCTCTGTAGTTAATGCATCAGGATAGCCTTTTGCCTTACAGTTACTCCTAAACTTCTCTTCTACGCGGGTAAACTCTGCCCTAGATCTAAACTTACCACTCATGCCACGGCGTAATACGTCTGCTTCTCCTAAATCTAAACCCGCAAACTGATTGGCAACTTTCAATACATCTTCTTGATAGACCATAATACCATAGGTTTCGGGCATAATTTGGGCTAGAATAGCATTGGCCTCTTTTCTACGTTCCGGCTCACGATGTCTACGGATGTATTCATTTTTCATTCCAGAACTAGATACTCCTGGGCGAATAACAGAACTGGCAGCCACCAAGCCTAAATAATCATTGACTTTTAGCTTACACATTAAACCACGCATGGCAGGAGATTCTACATAATATGCACCAATAGCTTTTCCTCTGCTTAATAAGTTATTGATATTAGCATCGTTTTTAAATGTTTCTATTTGGGTGATATCTATCTCAGGTACATCAGGCCTATTCTCTTTGATAATCTCTATAGCTTCTTTAATTTTGGCTAAACCACGTTGTCCTAGAATATCAAACTTAAAAATACCCGCATCTTCCGCTATAATCATATCAAACTGTACCGTTGGAAATCCTTTGGGGGGCAAATCTGTAGCGGAATAGTAATGAATAGGCTGGTCTAGTATTAGAATTCCGGCGGAATGCACACTTAAATAATTGGGAAAGTCTTTAATCAGTGCACTATATTTTAAGACCAGTTTTGCCATATCATCTAAATCATTCTTAGAAAAATGACCTTTACAGAGCTTGTCTATTTCTTCTTTTGGAAGGCCGAATACTTTTCCTAATTCCCGAACTACGGCTCTATATTTAAAAGTATTATAGGTGGCTAATAACGCGGTATTTTTAAAACGACGAAAGATATAAGCGGTGACATCTTCCCGGTCTTTCCAACTAAAATCGATATCAAAATCTGGTGGAGAAACTCGGTATGGGTTGATGAAACGTTCAAAATACAAATCCAATTCTATAGGGTTTACATCTGTAATTCCTATAATATAAGCGACAATACTATTGGCACCACTACCCCGCCCCACATGCAAATAGCCTTTAGAATTGGCATACTTAACAATATCATGATTGATTAAAAAGTAAGACACAAAATCCATTTTCTTAATGGTCTCCAACTCCACCGCCAGACGCTTACTTACGGCATCGGTACGGGTAGGATATCGTTTTGGCAAGCCATCTTCACAGAGTTGTTGCAAGAAGTTGAAATCTTCTTCTTTTGAGCTGCCAAATACCTGTTGGTTTTGAGAGACTCTACTTTCTCCGAATCCAAAGTTCACCTCGCATTGCGCCATTAAATTCTTGGTATTCGCTACCAAATGCGGAAACTCTTGAAAAGCTTCTAAGAGTTTATCTTTGGGGAGCATTTGCTCAGACAAACGCCCCTCTTCTGTTTGTTGTAATTTACTTAATAAGGTGTTGTTGGCAATGGCACGTAGCAATCGGTGCGCATTAAAATCGCGCTTATTGCGGAAGGTAACCGGTTGTTGTATGACTAATTTATCGGTGTAGGATTTGTATTTTGAAAAAGGTAATCGCCTTAAATTTTCTACAGAAATACCGATGTATTCATGCGCTTCAAAATCTACTTTCTCTAATTGTAACACATTTTCAAAAGGATAAATAATATATGCATACTCAAATATTGGGGCTATGGCAGGTAGTTTGATACTTTTATGGGAGTGAAGAGACATAAACTCATTGAGTTCTCTAAACCCTTCGTTATTCTTAGCGATACCCACATATAGCTGCTCTGCACCATTTCTAAAATCGATTCCAATAATAGGCTTAATACCATATTCCTTGGATTTTCTAACGAAATTCATACAGGCAGAGGTATTATTAATATCTGTTAAGGCTAGCGTGTGTATATGATTTGCCTGCCCCATCCTCAAAAGTTCTACTTCTGAAAAGGTGCCAAATCGTAAGGAATAGTATGAATGACAATTGAGGTACATATTATTGTTTTCGGTGTGCTAATACGATAGGGGGTTCTCCGCTAAATGGGTTGTGAAACCTACCAATGGTTTTTGCTCCCATAGAAGTAGCGCGCATAATACTTTTCTCTCCATACTTCTTCCGGATATGATCCATAGCATTGTATAAACTGAGCATCTCTTCAGTATCATCAAAAAGATTAATCTGATAATTCCCCGTAACAATATCACTAAACTTCACGCCTACCAAGCGGATTAATAAGCGACGCTCATACAGGCGCTCAAACAATTCAACTATTTTAGGAATTAAAATATGATCTGCACTGGTATAGGGTATTTTAATTTGTTTGGAGTACGTCTGGAAATCTGAATACCGTACTCTCACCGCAATACAGGCGGTTAGCTTGTCTGCCCTACGTAATTGATACGCCAAATTCTCTGCCATAGCAGTAATCGTGGTCCGTAATTGTACCATATTGGTGGTGTCTTTTGTAAAGGTGCGTTCCGTTGAAATAGATTTACGCTCGTGAAAAGGAATTAGCGGAGGCCTATCAATACCATTGGCACGTCTCCAAATGGTTTGCCCATGTTTCCCCAAGGCACTCACCATCATTTCTAAAGGCATTTCTTGAACAATATGCACTTTGGTAATGCCTAAGTTGCGAAGTGTCTGATAGGTCTTTGTACCTACCGATGGTATTTTCTGAATAGACAAAGGCGCCAGAAATTGTTTTTCTAGGCCTGTATCTACCCGCATTTGATTGTTGGGTTTTGCTTCGCCCGTAGCTACTTTTGATACTATTTTATTAGAGGACAATCCAAATGAAATAGGCAATCCGGTTTCTTTGATAATCGTATTTCTTAACTCTGTAGCAAATTTATAGGTGCCAAAAAACTGATCCATTCCTGTTAAATCAGCATAGAACTCATCAATACTCGCTTTTTCAAAAACAGGCACACGTTCTTTTATAATCTCTGTTACTAATTGGGAGTGTTTGGTGTAGGTACTAGAATCTCCTTTAATAACCGTTGCTTCAGGACACAACTGCCTAGCTAATTTCATTGACATTCCTGAATGCACACCAAATTTCCTGGTTTCATAACTACAAGCAGCCACTACCCCACGGTCTCCAATACCTCCAACGAGCAAGGGGCGCTTGAGTAGTTTGGAGTCGGTTAAGCGCTCACAAGACACAAAAAACGTGTCTAAATCTAAATGTAGTATTGATTCTGTTTTCATTAGGATAAATTCCAATATTATGGAATATTTCCAAAATTAAATATTTTTCACATGCTAAGAGGAAGTTTAACACTATTGTTATTAACAAGGCAACTTGTACTGCATTTAGAGCGGAGCGCATACAGCGCAGTAACTGGTGGACATAAAATAACTAAGCAAGAGTACTTTAAGCGTACTAGAAACAAGTACATTCTCTAAAGGCATTACCTATTTTAGAGACCTCATAAATAAGCAACTAGGTTTGCATACTTGAAATAAATAGCTATCTTTAAAATATGATATTCAAAAAAATAAAAGAATTTATAATTGAAAGCAAAACCAAATCGGGCTCATTTCAATTTGCTGCTATTTTAGCAGGTTTTCTAATCTATTTGATTGTTGCTGTTCTACAATCATAAACATTCTTCATAGTCTTGTTGTTCTAACTAAGACAGAATTTAACGTCTAACACTTCTCCTTTTTGTTAAAATAAAACTTAACTTTTCAACATATTATATAATTGTTATATACCATTACAAAACAAAATGGAAAATCTAATTAATTACATACAATCCAGAGTTCCTTTAACTCAAAATTATATTGATTTAATCAAAAAGTACTTTGTTTCTGAAGAAGTACCAGCTCAAACTAATTTTTTAAAAGCAGGAAAAGTTGAGCGATATATTTATTTTTTAGATACTGGAATTGTAAAAGGATATCAAAATATTGACGGGAAGATTATCGTACAGCATCTTGTAGCAGAACAAGATTTCTTCACATCTTTAGATAGTTTTATGACAGAAACACCGTCATTAGATTATTACGAAACTGTAACAGAGTCAAGAGTTTTAAAAATATCAAAACCTGATTTTGACATTTTACAAAAGGAAACAGAATTTTGGGCAATATTTGTCAAAGAAGTAACCAATGAACATTTAAGTTGCAAACTAGAGCGTGTTAAAGATTTTCAAATTTTAACAGCAAAAGAACGTTATCTAAAATTTGTAAATCAGTATCCAAAATTAGCTTTGAATGTATCTATTGACAATATCGCTTCTTTCTTAGGAATGGAACCTCAATCTTTAAGTCGGATTAGAAAACAAGTCGCTTTCTAACAAATGTTATTTCTAACCTCTTAAAAGGTATCGAAATTTGCTCAAACAAAATTTAATAATTATGAGTAAAGAAATTTCATTAGTAACAGGAGGAAATGGACATTTAGGAAATAATCTAATTAGGCTTTTACTTTCCAATAATCAAAAAGTAAGAACAACAGTAAGGAACATTCATAAGACTGAACCTTTTAAAGGGTTAGACTGTGAAGTTGTTCAAGCTGATATTACCGACAGAGAATCTCTTAAAAAGGCATTTCAAGGAGTCACAAATTTATATGCAGTAGCTGCTAATTTTAGTATGTGGGCTAAAAATCCTAAAACTGAAATTTATGATAATAATATGCAAGGAACACAAAATGTGTTTGACATTGCTAAAGAATGTGGCATCAAAAATATCGTTTATGTAAGTTCAGTAGCTAGTTTGGATTTTACTAAATTACCAGCAAATGTGGACAATGGATATAACAAAGACAGACGAAACTGGTATTACAATTCTAAAAATGATTCAGATAAACTAGCATTAGAATTGGGTGAAAAATACGGTATTAGAACTGTTCTTGTTTTACCTTCTGCTATGATTGGGGATAAAGCTTATAAATTAAGTTATTCTAACAACCTTGTATTACAAGTTTTAAATGGAGAAATACCTGTAGACACGAATGTAACTTTAAATTGGGTAGATGTAAAAGATGTAGCTTCTGGTCTATATAATGCTATGCAAAAAGGTAGAAATGGAGAACGTTATGTTTTATCAAACGAACAACACACTACGTTACAAAAAACAGTAAAAATAGCATCAGAATTATATCCTGAACTGAAATTAAAAATGCCTAAAAAAGCACCAAAATGTTTGTTGTACTCTGTTGCTGGTTTAATGGAATTTAGCAGTAAAATTACAGGTAAAGAACCTTTATTACAAAGACATTACTTGGATATGTTTTATGGTTTAAAGCAAGATTATGATATTAGTAAATCAAAAAAAGAATTAGATTTTAATCCTAAACCTTCAAAAAAAGCTTTGGAAGATGCTTTGAAATATTTGAAAACCGATTGGAAAAAAGAAAACGGTATATAACAAGGTATAAAAAACATAGGGCATTTTGTGCTAAACCCAAAGGTCTGCGCATATTAACAAAGTCCGCCAAATATAAAATTTAGCATTTTCAACAAAAAATATAAATTCAAAATATTATATTTGGCTTATTACCAAACCGAAACGTATCGCTTATCACCTGCCCTACGTTTCTTATACTGAACGTTAGCCACAATTAACCAAAAATGACCGCAAAAAAAAAGAAAAACAATATAGTCGGATTATATATTCTATTTGGAATAATATTTATCGCTTGGATTGCATCAATGTTTGTCCTAAAATGGAAATTCTCTGATTGGACAATAAGAGGAACTTTTGGAGACTCTTTTGGAGCAATAAATTCGTTGTTTTCTGGATTGGCGTTAGGTGGCATTATTTACACAATTTTTCTACAAAAAAAAGAACTCTCTTTACAAAGGAAAGAACTCAAAAACACTCGAAAAGAATTTACAATTCAAAATAAAACTTTAAGACTTCAAAGATTTGAAAATACATTTTTCAATCTACTTTCATTACATCATCAAATTGTAGATTCAATAGACTTGGATATTGAAAAGAAGAAAAGAACAGATGGTAGTATAAAAGCCTTGAGTAAAGCAATAGAAAATGGTTTTGAATACGACCGAATCACACTAAAAGGAAGAGACGTTTTCAAAGAGAAATACGAAAACATGTCTTCTGGATTTGATAACGAAGAAGATTACAATACAAGCTATTTGAAATCTTACGAATCTGTGCAAACGGATTTCGGACATTATTTTAGAAATTTATATAGAATAATAAAATTAGTAGACGAAACTGAATTTCATACTCACTTGGAATTAGGAACTTCGCCTAATGCAACAAAATACATTGATTTAATTAGTTATAGTTTACCAAATCATAACACAAAATATAAATACACTTCAATGATAAGGTCTCAATTATCTGACTATGAGCTTCTGTGGTTATTCTATAATTGCTTAAGTGAAAATGGAATTGAAAAATTCAAACCTTATGTTGAAAAATATTCATTATTAAAAAATATGCCAAAGGACAAATTACACAACGATAAAATAGCAGATGAATATAACGATTCAGCTTTTGAAAATAAATAACTGTGGCTAACAAAGGTGCCTGTTGCACAAGTTAGCAATTAATTGACATAGGGTTAAAGTAAATTATTGATTGATTTCTTAACTTTAAGAATGCAAGGCAAAAAAACATATCAAGAAAAGCTTTTTAATAGTTTTCGCTTAA
>Ga0209295_1000083_pt1 | contig 138973 bp, 132 predicted proteins | sample Porto_5metaG_FD_187428 | JGI IMG/M metagenome (GOLD analysis project Ga0209295, IMG submission 187428) | Marine algal microbial communities from Porto, Portugal - Porto_5 metaG (SPAdes) (version 2) | ecosystem: Host-associated > Algae > Red algae > Unclassified | place: Portugal: Porto...
GCCTATGATACGATCATCATAAGCTGGGAGGTGAAAAGTATGACTTATGCAGCGCCGCAAGTTGACTATTCCACTATGGAACCTGCTATTATGGACCAAGCTTGGTTCTTAGTATTTGTTGCTGTCCTTCTTGGATTGGGAGCAACAGTTGTTCTAGGAGCAGCAGTTTGGTGTTTAGCAAACGGCAAGGGTAGCTTTACAGGAGCCGTTCAGTGGGAAAGTGGCTTAAAAGTCCAAATTGAATGTAAGTAGCTATACTTAGGATTCATCTTTTTACTTCTATGAAATGACACCAGGGCTAAACCGTCTGTGGCGGGCGGTTTAGCCTGATCTGTTTTTAAAGAATATGCAGACACTTGGAGGTTATATGTTTACGATCGAGAAATTAACCAAGACGTATAAAAATAACGTGACTGCTGTCAAAGATTTTCATTTAAAAATCGACCCTCATCAAATCGTTGCTGTTGCTGGACCGAATGGTTCCGGTAAAACAACGATGATTAACTGTATACTCGGTATCATTAAGCATACAGAAGGAACGATTCTCTTGCAGGACGTCACAAATGACGAACCATCCTTTAAAAAACAAGTAGCCTATGTTCCAGATGATCTGCTACTCCCTGAAGCATTGACTGGTGCTGAATATTTAGATTTTGTTTCTTCTATGTATGAATGTAAAACAATTCACAGAAGAAATCAACTAATTGAACTGTTTGATATGGACTCGGCTTTATCAAGACCGATTGAAACCTATTCACATGGTATGAAAAAAAAGACACAGCTGATTGCCGCCTTTATGCTTGATAGTCAATTGGTGATCATGGATGAGCCCTTTAGAGGACTTGATATTGAAGCGGTTATAAACACAAAGAAACTGATGAAACGTTATACCGAGCACCATGGTGCGATCATGCTTTCAACGCATGATATGCTTTCAGCGGAAGAGCTGTGCCATAAAATCGCCATTATTTCTAAGGGAATTAAAATGGATGAAGGAACGGTCTCAGCCTTAAAGGAGAAGTATCAATCAAGCACATTGGAACAGGTGTTTCTGAAAGCTTCAATGTTAAGTGATAGGGGTGCACATTTTGATGAAATCATTAATCATTTCTAGAATGATGCTTAAAATGTGGCAGCAGGAGATGTATAAGCTCTTTGATACTCAGACGAAGCGGATCATTGTGATCTTATTCTTTTTGTTTGCAGTGACAATGGGCGCCATCATCGGATACAGTTTTACGGGTGTCTTTATGAAGGCATTCTTAAATGGCGATGAACGTTCACTTGGATTACTCGTTGTGTCAATGGCGATCAATGCATCCATCTTTACAAGCCTGTTATTCATTTTGATCAAAGTCAGGACGCCTGAGCAAGACCGTTTTTCTATGCAGCTCAGTTGGTTCCCGCTTTCTACCTTTCAGAAAAGCCTCGGATACTTTATTCCGATGGTGACAGTGGTGGCAGGGCTTGTTTTATTTTTTATCGGTATTCTGCTGTTACCTAATTTTATTGCCCAGGGAATAGGTATTTTCTTTATCTTTACGTTCTTTTTGATGGTGATTTTGCAATCGCTTTTTGTCTTAATGCTTTTGCAACTCATTTATAATATTACCTATTTGATCGTTCTGAAATTAAAATTACCGTTGCAAAAATTTGCAGCGATCTTTGTTTTATTAGCACTGGTTGTAGCGTATGGAATGACGCATTTTGATATCAATCAAATTCAGCAATCATATATACAGTTTGATTATCATTTGATGTATTTTACAGCACCGTTTTTCTTAGCGGCTCAAGGAATGTCTCCTGAAGGGATAAACTATGCAATTTTGATCCTAGTCATCCTTTTATCGGCGGGCGGCGCATTTCTTTCTCTTGCGATGATGCCGATTATGGCAGAGAAAAAAGCGTTAACCTTTTTAAATAAACTGCCGTTCTCTTCTTCAAAAAAATGGTCACTTATTGTAAAGGAAATGAAATCACAGGTGCGAAATGAAGAAAACATTTTAAACTTTCTCATACTCCTCATTGTGATCTTATTCGTCCGTTATCAGTTTAGGTTCCGCTTTGAAGAAGAAGCGTTTTTTGTTCTCTGCGCTCTTGCTGGATTAACCGCCTTCAATTCATTTGGCAATGATAAACGAATGCTGGGGATGTACAAAACATTTGGCCTAAGATCGTGGGAAGTGGCTCTGTATAAGTTTATCGGGCTTTTGCTTGTTGGTGTACTGCAAATAGCAATCTTCATGCTGACAACGTTGACGCTTCCTGATCAGGTTTGGAACGTATTGATTGGGGCCGCTGTCTTATGCAATGCCACTGCGCTCTTTTATGTGGTAGGTATTTTACTTCCGCTTGATCGGAACAATCCCTACACAGGCATTTTTTCATTTGGAGCACTTATTTTACTCATGATTCCGATTGTTTTTATTGGAAACTATGTCATAGGGGAGTCGAGTCAAACGCTTCAGTGGCTGCTTGTAGCTGCATTTGAAGGTCTGCTCATCTTTGCCATATACAAAGGTTTTTCATGGAGGTATTCACATGATTCAACTTCTTAACAATAAGCTAAAGATTGAGCGGGTACCGGCACTCGCGCCGTATGTGACCTTACAAAAGAGACATCTCACGGATACGCAGTATGGAAGCACACTCCCGATTAATGAAAGTGCCTATCATATGTTAACGAAAGTAGATGGCAAAAGGACAGAAGCGAGTATTACCGCAGAGCTCGCCGATTTGTTTCAGGTCGATGAGTCTGTGATTTCTCGTGACTTTTATCAACTGATGATGGGGTTGAATCAGCACCACTTACTGTCTATTCATTATCAATCACCATATCGAATTGTGACAGCCTGCTGTCAATTTTTCAAACAGTATCAAGTGAAAATGAAGGAACGATTTGATTGCACTGGTCACTCGTTCTTTCATATTTTTGGGACAGCATTACTCATGGTGACGCGTAAAATCATCTTTTTCTGGATGCTTTTTATGGTCATGGCAGGGATCGCTTTTTTATTCATTCCTGACCGGTCGATTGCAGCCATTGCGATTTATTTTACAATTATATATTTTGGATTAATTACGGGGACCGCATTACATGAGGCAGCACACGGCTATGCGCATCGAAAATTTGCGGGAAGGGATGGTCCACAAGGCTTTTTTGCGAGTGATATGATGTCTGTGAAATTTGTAAGACCAGTATTAGATCCGTTTCAGAAGAAGCAGGTATGGATTACGCTGCTTGGGCCGCTTGTCCCAGGTGTGATCGGAGCAGCAGGGATCATTGTGACCGTATTATGTCTAAAAGAAAATCCAATCTCGACCGGATTCTTTATTTTTTCAATCACATATTTTATTCAATTACTCTATCTTCTTCCGTTTATGGGGGATGGTAAATCCATTATGAAGCAGCTATTGCTTGGGGGAATGGGAGGACAACGATCATGAACGTACAGGCGATGAAACAAGGTGCTATTGTTGGTGGTTTTCTGGGGTTTTTAGGCTTTCCGATGCTGACAATCGGTGTATTGTTCTATCATTTATTTCAATCAAAAACGAATGATGCTTTATTATTTAACAGTCTCGCTTTTGAGATGGAAGGTTCATCCGCATTTACTTTTCAAATCAAGCCAAACTTTTTTATTTATATGATTGTGATTTTTGCCGCGAGTTTTCTCATTGTGGCTATCTTATCAGCCATGAAGCAGAAAAAAGCGAAAGATTAGGAGATTTCTCCTAATCTTTTTTTTGTATATTAAACCAAATTTTAGTATAATAGAAAATAAAAAACATCAAAGGGGATCTCAATGTTAAAAAAATGGAGTGTTCTTATATTCACTGTTTTTCTATTAGCAGGATGCGGTGAGAAGGCTGAAGAAACCACGCAAACCGAGAAGACGGTATCAACAATAAATACGGAGCCTGCTACTAAGAAGCAAGTAACCATCGAACAAATGAAACTGACAAAAAAAGAAAAGAGCTTACTAGAAGCATCAACCACTAATGAAATGGTGGCTTTGACATTAAAAGGATTAACGAAGAAGGATAAGAGTATTACGTTTATCGGGAGTCATTACAAAAATGGCCGATTAGCTAATAAGGAAGCATCATCTGCCACCTTTACTTTACATCAGGATGGCACAGACCAAACGATGAATGTGCTCTTACAATTAAAACATGAGAAAGATACATATGAATCACAATTTAGTATGTGGTCAGACAACAAGAACGAGGGAATGACAAAAGCGACAGCAAGCTTTCCGTTCAAAGTAAGTGACTATGTTTTTTCTGCACAATCTGAAACTGTCAAAGTCTCTTCTGGAGGAAAGGCACTGATTGCGTATACAGCGGCAATGGGGAAAGACGGAAATTCACCGATGCTTGAAGAGATTGAGAAGAATCCAAAGCAAGCGCTGAAGAATAAGTCACATGCCTACTTATTTTATATCCAGCTCGATAAATAACTATCGTAATATATACGGAGAATATGAAGTTTTTTGACGAAAAATCTTCATATTCTCTTGACGAATTGTTAAGAAAGTTGTAACATAATAAAAGTCAACGCGATGACGTTGCTTATTGATGCGGGTGTAGTTTAGTGGTAAAACCTCAGCCTTCCAAGCTGATGTCGTGAGTTCGATTCTCATCACCCGCTCCAATACATAATTTTGTTTATAACGCAGTATTTCGTTTCTTAGATAAACGAAGTGTTGCGTTTTTTATTATGTCAGTATAATGTGAAAAAGCACTGTCAAGCTACAGTGCTTTTTCAATAAGTTCATATTTACTTTCTCCACCATGTATTTGTACAAACATCTTCGTCAAGGATTGGATGAGAGCTTCACTCTTTTCCCGGGAAATAGATGGCGGAAACAGGATGATTTGCAAAATGTTTTTTGTGTCTTGAGAAATGTGTGCTTTACTTGGTTGAGAAAATAATCCTTTAAGTCCTGCGTTGTCCTGCCATTCAATGTGACCACTCTCATGTTTTGCTAGTGAAAGCGACTCTTCTAGACGATCAGCATCGAATGTTAGGATAGGTAAGAAATATTTTAAAGAGAAAAAGATCGACAAATCCTGTACGGAATTGGTCGAGTCAATAAATCGTTCCTTTTGGATATCAGCAAGAATTGGCAGGAAAGGAACGTCTTTTAAAAGGTCCGTCCATTCTTTGATTGCTGGTACTTCTTCTAATACTTTATCTTCGTATTCAAAAAATAAAGATTCTTGAAACAGGCGGAGCCGGCCTTTTAACATTTGAGGGGATGTGCCAACTTCAATATGCGAATATTCAATCTGTCCAACATGGATAGACGGGTTGTCAGGATGAGAAATTTCCATATGTATCTTCACAGTGACTCACTCCAATCGGTCATGATACACTCGTATTATACTGAAAACAACAGGAGAAACAAAGAAAGGAGGTTTGCAAGGTGATTCATGTTGGAGAATTAAAAGAAGAATTGATTCAATATGCGAAAGAAATTGGTGTCGATAAAATCCGATTTGCAAGTGCTGATACATTTGATTCATTAAAAGACCGCCTCATCTTACATGAATCGTTAGGGTATTTGTCAGGCTTTGAAGAGCCTGATATAGAGAAGCGAACAAACCCTTCTTTGCTGCTTCCGAAGGCCAAATCAATTGTTGCGATAGCGCTCGCGTATCCTTCCAAAATGAAAGATGCTCCTCGAAGTACAAAGGATGCAAGAAGAGGGATCTTTTGCCGTGCTTCTTGGGGAACAGACTACCATGTTGTGCTGAAAAAAAAGCTTGATATGCTCGAAGAATTCTTGCGGAGTAAACATGTCGATATACGGACAAAATCAATGGTGGACACAGGAGAACTATCTGATCGTGCAGTAGCGGAACGCGCTGGCATAGGTTTTAGTGCGAAGAACTGTATGATTATCACGCCAGAGTTTGGGTCTTATGTGTATTTGGCTGAAATGATCACAAATGTCCCATTTGAACCGGATGAAAAAATTGAAGACCAGTGCGGAACGTGTAATAAATGTGTAGATTCGTGTCCAACTGGTGCACTTGTGAATCCAGGACAGCTGAATTCTCAACGGTGTATTTCCTTTTTAACGCAAACAAAAGGATTTTTGCCTGACGAATTTCGTTCGAAAATAGGAAATCGATTGTATGGGTGTGATACGTGCCAAATCGTCTGCCCGATCAATAAAGGGAAGGACTTTCACCTGCATCCTGAAATGGAGCCGGACCCTGAAATTGCGAAGCCGCTCTTAAAGCCGCTTCTTACGATCAGTAATCGTGAGTTTAAGGAAAAATACGGTCATGTTTCAGGTTCATGGCGGGGGAAAAAGCCAATTCAGCGAAATGCGATTTTGGCACTTGCTCACTTTAAAGATACATCTGCCTTACCCGTGTTGATTGATTTGATGCACAAGGATCCACGGCCTGTTATTCGGGGCACGGCTGCTTGGGCAATAGGGAAAATTGGCGATGAGGAGCTGCTCCCAGAGCTGGAAAAAGCCCTTGAGCGGGAAAGCGATGAGGAAGCGAAACAGGAAATTGTCAAAGGGATTGAGTTTTTACATACACCTTTAAATACTAAATAACGTCCCTGTGAACATAGAATGAACCAAACAGAGATTTTAAAAAAGTTTGGTGGTGTCTGTGTGAAACAATTATTAGAGCAAACATTAGAAGACAGGCTTGGTTATTTATTAAATGGGAGTGCAATCAAACAGCCGCAGCTCATGTCTGATGTGGAAGCAGTCGAACGGAAAAAAGAGCTTTTTGCTAGAAGACAGGTGGAAATTGTCAAGGCGAAGGCGAAAGCAACACTTCTTGATTCAACGATTCAGGATGACGGGGCTCAGCATGTGCAGTATCTCGCTCATCTCACTTATGTATGCAAGGATGTAGACGATTCTTTTTATTTAGAGGAGCAGGTAGAAAAAAGAGAAGCGTTCCTTTACAACGACATGCTTGTCAAAGATCGAATGATGATTGAAGAACGTCAAATGGAAGAGCAGGTGGATGAGCGCTTTCAGACCGAAGAACAGTTTGGGAGAGCCTTCCACTATGACCGGCGGGCAGCCGTACAATATGCGGAGACGTATTGGAATAAACGAAATCCCGCCTATAAAAACTTCGAAGATAACTGCACGAATTTTATTTCACAATGCTTGAAGGCAGGGAATGCGCCAACGAGAGGGTATCCGAACCGCGGATCTGGCTGGTGGGTGCGGCCGCACACGTGGAGCTATAGCTGGACGGTGGCTCATTCGATGAAAAATTATTTAGCGAATTCGAAAGCGGGTTTAAGAGCAAAGAAACTCAAAGAAGCACAGGAGCTTCAAATTGGTGATGTCATTTGCTACGATTTTGAGGGAGATGGCAGGTATAATCATACAACCATTGTCGTCGATCATGATAAAGGCGGAATGCCTCTTGTGAATGCTCAGACATATGACAGCCGTATGCGTTATTGGTCGTATGAGGATTCGACTGCCTATACTCCTGCTATTCGTTATACGTTTTTTCACATTTTGGACGATGCCGCGAAGGATAGTTAATGGTATAATGTTGAGCGGAAAAGAAAATTAGAGGTGAACTTTTTTGGGACTTCATGTCGTTTTATATCAACCAGAGATTCCAGCTAATACTGGAAATATTGCGCGTACATGTGCAGCAACAAATACAACCCTTCATCTGATTCGTCCGCTTGGTTTTTCGACAGATGATAAAATGCTGAAGCGTGCAGGACTCGATTATTGGAAATATGCCAATGTCGTCTATCATGATTCACTTGATGAATTGTTTGAGGCACATCCGAAGGGACAATTCTTCTATATCACAAAATTTGGTCAAAAGCCGCATACGACATTTGATTACTCTCAGTTAGATGAAGATTACTTCTTCGTTTTTGGCAGAGAGACAAGTGGATTGCCGAAAGATTTGATCGAGCGGAATATGGACCGCTGCCTTCGTTTACCGATGACAGAACATGTTCGTTCTCTGAATCTATCGAATACGGCAGCAATTCTTGTGTATGAGGCACTTCGCCAGCAGCAATATCGAGATCTGATATAAGGTCATGATGAAAGCCGGGATGCCTATCTCGGCTTTTTTATATGAGATAAGGAACAAAATATGACTTGTTTAGTCTATTTTTTGACATATTGAAAAAAATCAAAGGACAGTAAATATGTAGGTGCTAAAAACAACGAATTAAATGAAAAAGGATGTTCCGCTTATGGAACATCCTTTTTTTCATTTACCAGGCTTGCCTTCGTAGCCAGCTGTGAAAATGGATACTAAAAACGTAATGATGACGCCCATCATAATGACCGTTCTCATATAAGCTCCCCCTTATCCCTTTGTTACTATCGCTGCCTATTTCATATGATGTGAAGTTCGCCTTGAAAAGCAGGAGAAGAAGATCATTTTTCTCCTGTTTTTCCTTTATTATGAAGGGTCTTGCGGATGGTTGTCAATTCAGTTTGCCAATTCGTCATTTTGAAGAACGAAAGCATGTAATAGGACGCCTCCGCATAGATTGTAAAACAGTATCTGATTACTTGCTTCAATCTTGAAAGAGGAGGTTCATATGGATATTTTAAAGAAAATTGAACAGCACAGAGAAGAAGAGCAGCGTCTCAAATGGGAAGGCACATTCGGCGAATATTTAGACATTATAAAGGAAAATCCACTTGTCGCTCAATCTGCTCATTCTCGCGTTTATCATATGATTAAAGACAGCGGGATTGAAGAGGAGAATGGGGTCAGAACGTACAAATTTTTTGATCAGGAGCTTTTTGGATTAGAGGAATCATTGGAAAGATTAGTGGAGGAATATTTTCACCCTGCTGCCAAGCGGCTCGATGTGAGGAAGCGTATTTTGTTATTGATGGGACCAGTGAGCGGGGGGAAATCTACGCTTGTTACTACGCTGAAAAGAGGACTAGAAGAATATTCACTGACAGATCATGGCGCAGTCTATGCGATCAAAGGCTGCCCGATGCATGAAGATCCGCTTCATCTTATTCCGCAAAATCTACGTGAGGATTTCTATAGAGAGTATGGCATTCGTGTGCAGGGGAATTTGTCCCCTCTGAATATGATGAGGCTGGAAGAGGAATATGGTGGACGAATTGAGGATGTAAGGGTTGAACGGATCTTTTTCTCAGAGGATAAACGGACCGGTATTGGTACCTTTAGTCCGTCTGATCCAAAATCTCAGGACATTGCTGATTTAACAGGAAGCATCGATTTTTCCACTATTGCTGAATTTGGATCAGAGTCAGATCCAAGGGCCTACCGCTTTGATGGAGAACTCAATAAAGCAAACCGAGGGATGATGGAGTTTCAGGAGATGTTAAAGTGTGATGAGAAATTTCTATGGCATCTTCTGTCATTAACGCAGGAAGGAAATTTTAAAGCAGGCCGTTTTGCCTTGATTAGTGCAGATGAATTGATCGTCGCTCATACGAATGAAACCGAGTACCGGTCGTTTATTTCAAATAAAAAGAACGAGGCCTTGCATTCAAGAATTATTGTGATGCCGATTCCTTATAACTTGAAGGTGACAGAGGAGGAACGCATTTATCATAAAATGATTTCAGAAAGTGATGTCTCTGATGTGCATATTGCCCCGCATACGCTGAAGGTGGCAGCGATGTTCTCCATTTTGACAAGACTCAAAGAGCCGAAGCGTTCTGATATTGATTTGGTGAAAAAAATGCGCCTTTATGACGGAGAAAGTGTCGAGGGATTCCAATCTGCTGATATTGATGAGATGAAAAAGGAATTTCATGATGAAGGGATGAGCGGGATTGATCCGCGATATGTGATTAACCGCATTTCCTCCACTATTATCCGGAAGAATATGGAGTCGATCAATGCGCTGGATGTCCTTCGTTCGTTAAAAGAAGGACTCGATCAGCATCCATCTATCTCAAGCGAGGACCGGGAGCGCTATTTGAATTTTATTTCTGTTGCGCGAAAAGAGTACGACGATATTGCGAAGAAGGAAGTACAAAAGGCATTTGTGTATTCCTATGAGGAGTCTGCTAAAACGCTCATGGATAATTACTTAGATAATGTCGAGGCATATTGCAACAAAAACAAACTGCGTGATCCGTTAACCGGTGAAGAAATGAATCCTGATGAAAAGCTTATGCGTTCAATTGAAGAGCAGATCGGAATTTCTGAAAATGCGAAAAAGGCATTTAGAGAAGAAATTCTGATTCGTATTTCGGCTTATGCGAGAAAGGGCAAACGCTTTGATTATAATTCTCATGAGAGATTGCGTGAGGCAATTCAGAAGAAGCTGTTTGCTGATTTAAAAGATGTGGTGAAAATCACGACGTCAACGAAGACACCGGATGAACAGCAGCTGAAGAAAGTGAATGAAGTAGTGGCTAGATTAATTGATGAACATGGCTATAATTCAACAAGTGCAAATGAACTTTTAAAATATGTAGGCAGTCTTCTCAATCGTTAATAAATGAAGGAGGCATTATTGGCGCACCTGCACCGGTAATGTCTTTTTTAGAAATGATCGTCAACTTGGGTGACGAGCAGCATAAGATAAAGGAATCGGTGGTTAGAAGAATTGTGCAAACAGGTGAGGAGGGGGATGGATGTCCCGGCAAGAAAAAAGTCAGTTTATTGTATCTCAGGAAGACTGGTCCCTCCATCGAAAAGGCTATGACGACCAGCAGCGTCATCAGAAAAAGGTCAAAGAAGCGATTAAAAACAATTTGCCGGATCTTGTCACAGAAGAAAGCATTATCATGTCTAACGGAAAAGATGTTGTCAAAATTCCGATTCGTTCGTTAGATGAATATAAAATTCGGTACAACTACGATAAAAATAAGCATGTGGGTCAAGGCGATGGAGACAGCGAGGTAGGCGATATTGTCGCACGTGATGGATCAGACAGTAAGCAAGGGCAAGGAAAGGGACAGAGCGCAGGAGATCAGGCTGGAGAGGATTATTACGAAGCTGAGGTCTCATTAATGGATCTTGAGGAAGCGCTGTTTCGGGAATTAGAGCTGCCAAACCTTAAACAAAAGGAGCTTGACGACATCATTGTCGAGCAAATTGAGTTTAACGATATTCGCAAAACCGGGTTAACAGGGAATATTCATAAAAAACGAACGATGCTGTCAGCATTTAAACGAAATGCAATGACAGGCAGTCCTTCCTTTTATCCAATCTACCCAGAGGATATCAAATATAAGACGTGGAATGAAGTGACCAAACCAGAGTCGAAAGCCGTCGTTTTGGCGATGATGGATACGAGCGGAAGTATGGGACTTTGGGAAAAATATATGGCGAGAAGTTTTTTCTTTTGGATGACACGTTTCTTACGGACAAAGTATGAAACGGTTGAAATTGAATTTATTGCTCATCATACGGAGGCGAAGGTTGTCGATGAAGAGCATTTCTTTTCGCGGGGGGAGAGCGGAGGAACCATTTGCTCCTCTGTCTATCGAAAAGCGCTAGAGCTCATAGACGAACGTTATCCGCCGTCGCGATATAATATTTATCCTTTTCATTTTTCTGATGGAGACAATTTGACCTCAGACAATGCACGATGCGTGAAGCTTGTTTCTGAAATTATGAAAAAAGCCAACTTATTCTGCTATGGTGAAGTGAATCAATACAACCGGCATTCTACATTAATGTCAGCATATAAGCATATACAGGATGAGAAATTTAAGCATTATATTTTGAAGCAAAAATCAGACGTTTTTCTTGCCCTAAAAAAATTTTTTCAGCAGGAAGAAGTTCTTTCGTAAATAGCACATTTGAAAAAACCTTTCAGCATAAGGGCTGAAGGGTTTTTTGTATGGAGAAGGAAGGGATCACCAGAAAAAAAGTAAAACTTTCTCTTTGACATTTCAATTTTCATTTATTAATATTTAATCTTGTTAAATATAAGTTTTTCAAAAAAGATGCCGATCGTCTTTTCTTCTTTTTCTTCTCTTTGCTCATGAGTGAACAATAAGTATAAATGGGCTGCACACCATTATTCATGCGGGGAAGATGAAGGAGATATAACGGTTTTATGAGCTTGCTTCATATTCTGTCAGATGATGGGCATTCTAAGTTTGCTAAAGCAGATGACACTATATTTTTATACATGAAAGGAGAAACAAAACATGAACAGAGGGCGTTTATTGCTAACGAATATTATTGGCCTTATTGTAATTCTTGCCATTATTGCCGGAGGTGCTTATTACTACTACGAAAGCACAAATTTTGTCAAAACTGACGAGGCGAAAGTGACAGGTGACATGTATCAAATCACAGCACCAGCAGCTGGACAAATCAAAGGCTGGGATATCAATGAAGGTGACGAAGTGCAAAAAGACAGCACAGTCGCAAAAGTTGAAGGAGAAACAAAAACAAACATTAAATCAGTGGCTGATGGCACATTAGTCAAAAAAGAAGTACAAAACAATCAACAAGTGCAGCCTGGTACAGTTCTTGGTGAAACGATTGATTTAAGCAAGCTTTACATCACAGCAAATATCAAAGAAACAGATATTAAAAGCATTGAAAAAGGCGACAAAGTCGACATCGTGGTAGATGGTGATCCTGATACAACATTTGAAGGAACAGTTGAACAAATTGGTTATGCGACAAACTCAACATTCAACATGCTGCCAGCAACAAACTCAAGTGGTAACTATACAAAAGTGACACAAAAAGTAGCAGTGAAAATTTCAATTAAAAATCCATCAGACAAAGTACTTCCTGGTATGAATGCTTCTGTCAAAATTTCATCTTAATGATGATTGATATCAAAAAATGAAAGGAGGTTGTCTGAGATGGCAAATCAACCTGCAGCAACAAAACAGGGAGCAGGCTCCTTGTCTTTACTGATCATTTTAATGGCCGGCTTGTTCGTTGCGATTTTGAACCAAACACTTCTGAACGTAGCCATGCCCCATTTAATGACTGAATTTAATGTGAGTGCAACGACGATTCAGTGGCTTACAACAGGTTATATGCTTGTCAACGGTGTGCTGATTCCGTTATCTGCGTTTTTAATCACACGCTTTGGACAGCGCAGCTTATTCCTAGTTGCCATGATCTCGTTTACACTAGGGACCTTTATTTGCGGGATTGCGCCGAACTTTTCGACCATGCTCATTGGTCGTTTGATTCAGGCAATCGGCGGCGGTATCCTGCAGCCGCTCGTGATGACAACAATCCTTTTTATTTTCCCACCTGAAAACAGAGGGAAAGGAATGGGGATTTTCGGTCTTGCGATGATGTTTGCTCCAGCGGTAGGACCAACATTATCTGGTTACATTATTGAACATTATTCTTGGCGTATTATGTTTTATGGACTTGTTCCAATTGGAGCAATTGTCATTATCGCGGCTTTCTTTATGTTTAGAAATATTGTAGAGCCTAAAAAGATCAAGCTGGACAGCCTTGGTGCGGTTCTTTCCATCGTTGGTTTTGCTTCGCTCCTATACGGAGTGAGTGAAGCCGGAAGTGATGGCTGGACAGATCCGATCGTCTTATCGACGATTATTGTTGGTGCGATTGCGATCATTCTCTTTATTTTCCAACAGCTGAAAGCTGATAATCCAATGCTTGATTTCCGAGTGTTTAAATACAGCATTTTCTCATTATCAAGTGTCATTAATATTATTATTACAGTTGCCTTATACACCGGGATGTTCTTACTTCCGATTTATCTGCAGAACCTCGTTGGGTTTACGGCATTGCAATCCGGGCTATTAATGCTTCCAGGGGCACTTGCGATGCTGATTATGTCCCCGATTTCAGGGATTTTGTTTGATAAATTTGGACCTCGTCCGCTTGCGATTGTGGGGATGCTCATTACCGTTGTCACTACATTCGAGTTTACAAGGCTGACGATTGATACATCTTATAGTCACATTGTGCTCATGTATGCAGTTCGTGCATTCGGTATGTCACTCCTTATGATGCCTGTGATGACAGCTGGGATGAACCAATTACCACAGCACTTAAACAGCCATGGTACAGCGATGTCTAATACATTAAGACAAATAAGCGGTTCGATCGGTACGAGTTTGATCACAACGATTTATACGAATCGGACAACATTCCATTATTCCAATATGGCGGATCAAACAAATACAGCGGACCCGTTCTTTATGAATTCATTCCAGGCGGCTGTGTCGAATGTGATGCACCATATGGGCATGACAGCTGAAGCTGCTCAAAAATATGTATCCACCCAGCTCTTTACGAAAGCACAGGTTGATTCAAACGTAATGGGTATCAATGATGCTTACATGTGGGTAACGTTATTCTGTGCCGCTGGTGTCATTCTCAGCTTGTTCCTGCGTGATGTACGTAAGGATAAAAAGCGAAAAGATCAGCAGCATAAAAAACAAGAAATGACACTGCTTCCAGCACCTAAGGAAGCAAACCAAGATGCAAGATAAGTGTGGAGGGACCGTACATGAAAATTTATGTCGTATACGATAGTGAAGGTGACCATACAAAAGCACTGGCAGAAGCAATTGCAGCGGGTGCAGGTGAAACAGAGCACGCTGAAGTATTCGTTGATCATGTGAAAGATGCGGATATTCGCAAGCTGGATCAAATGGATGCGATCATTTGGGGCTGCCCTGGTCACTTTGGGACCATTAGTTCTGGGTTAAAGACATGGATTGACCGTCTTGGCTACTTATGGGCAGAAGGAAAACTGATCGATAAAGTCGGTGCCGTTTTCTGTACAACTGCTACAACGCACGGCGGTTTAGAAATGACGATGCATAATTTAATTACACCAATGTTCCACCAAGGGATGCTTGTCGTTGGCCTTCCTGGAAATGTGCCAGAAAATGCTTTATACGGCTCTTACTATGGAGCAGGTGTGACATGTCCGATTGATTCTGATGAAGTGATTTCGACAGAAGGCATTGAACTTGGGAAAGCATTAGGAAGACGTGTAGCATCAGTCACTGCGTCATTTAAGCGATAAGGAGAGGGTTCTTTTGGCGACGATTATTGTAGCGTTAGTAGCTGCTGTTCTAGTCATTATCGGATTAGTAGCATTCAATGTCAGACACGCTTCGATCGAGAAGAAAGAGATCAATGAAGATGTGCCCAATCAGCCTGACGTGCCCCGCAGCGAGTCAGAAGTTGCGGCGAGCCCTGTAGAGCCTGAAGTAGAAGAAGAAGCGTCAACGCCTTCTCAAACGGATGAACGAGTGTCTGGTGATGATTTCTATAGACAGGCGCTTCAAAAGTTTAAGCAGCCAGAACCACCTGTCAAAGAAGAAGAGCCAGAAACTAAAATGAATGATGATATGTATCGTTCTGCTTTACAGAAGCTAAAGCAGAAGGAGAAATAAAAAGAGAACCTCTTGTCAGATTCTCTCAGCGTGTAGACAAACCCTTGCATTCGGTGTCAGTCCTGCGCGCTGTTGCTCACAAATGTCAAATTCGCTCCGCGCCAGTGCTTGTTCTTCCTAGACTTCAAAGGTTTTCTATCACGCTGAAAAGAAGACAAAGGGCTAAAATAAAACCATTTTAGCCCTTTGTCAACAATTTGAAGAGAACCTCTTGTCAGGTTCTCTTTTTTTATGGCACAAAAAAACCGCCGGCAGAAGCCGGGCGGTTTTCCTTCACTCTATAAAGTGCTAAAGAGCAGATGCTCTTAAATTACGCTTTGTTAACGTTAGCAGCTTGTGGTCCACGGTTACCTTCAACGATTTCGAAAGAAACTGCTTGACCTTCTTCTAAAGTTTTGAAGCCTTCGCCTTGGATAGCAGAGAAGTGAACGAATACATCGTCTTGACCTTCTACTTCGATGAATCCGAAACCTTTTTCAGAGTTGAACCATTTTACTTTACCTTCTAACATGAAATTTCCTCCTAAAGCGATCTTAACGCTTAAATTCACTATTCTTGCTCTTACACAAACTTCAAAGACGAAAACTCTTTCAAAACTTTCTTCTTAAAGATGATACGAACAAAAATAATTACCTTTACTTTACCAGTGTTTGCGGGAAAAAACAACTGTTATCCAAAAACTTTTTTAAAAATAATTAGCGCTAACAAATTGAGGAAATAGCCTATATTCATTGGCCTCTTTTTCTCCCTGAGAAGCTCACTTGATTTCGGCCAGACTGCTTCGCTTTATAGAGCTCCTGATCAGCTATAATCGGTAATTGTTTGATGTCTCGACTTCTCGTGGAGTAATACGCACACCCAAGTGATATTGTAATATGAATGGACATGCCATTTTGTAAATAAATCGGCTGATCTGCTATTTTTCTCCGTAAGCGTTCTGCAATCTGCCATGTTTTTTCAACTGTACAATTGGGTAGAAGGACGGCAAATTCCTCACCGCCGATCCTGCCAATATAATCTGAGCTTCTTGTGTTTTTGATCAGCCTTTTTCCGATTTCTTTTAAAACCAAATCTCCCTCATGATGTCCATATTGGTCATTAATGGATTTGAAGTAATCGATGTCTAAGTAAATAAGGGACATTTGATGGATAGGCTGCTTAAATTTCATCGAAAAAGCATCATTTAAGACCTCATCGAACTTCCGTTTATTTAAAACACCTGTTAAAAAGTCATAATGAGCTTGGAATTTATACAAATTCAATAGCTGATATGCTTTTGTTTGATGCTCAATGACGTAAAAGTTAAACAAACCAGCAATATATGAGAACATCCAATAAGCAAAATGCAGTTCAAATGATGTCTCATGCACGATCATGATAAACAGGCTTGTGGCAATCACATTACCTAACGTAATGGACAAAAGCATTTTCACAACTTGATTCATATGGCGCTCAGCAATTAAAAAAGAAGCTGTTGCGATGATCATCATGGAGAAAATATTGATGAAAGAAGCGACGTTGGCTTCGATTAATAATCGACCAATGATTACAACACAGGCTGCAATGATGGTTTGGGCGATGCCTCCATAAAAGGCCGTTAAAATAAGGGGGATATGTCTTAAATCGACGATGGCTGGTCCTGAATTGATAGAGAAGAACATTAAGAGGACACCGAGTAACCCAGAAAGAATGCCTTTGCATAGTTGTCTGAGCAGGGTATCTTCTTTCTTAAGAAAATTCTCTTTAAACACAAGCAGAAATAAATAATGAAAAGTGACAAGAATTGTTAAATTAATAAAGAGGTCTCTTAGCAAAATTAAATCACCTTTTTAAAATTACTAAAATTTGTTGCAAAAGAAAAGGGGAAAAAGGATAATTAATAAAAATTTCACTTATAAGGGGATCGAAACATATGCAAGGAAAACGCTTCCTAGATGAAACGGACTGGCTCTCTTTTTTTGAAACGGAGCCTGATGAAAGGTTCGAGAAAGGGATGCCTATTGAATATCAAAGCCTGACATTTCGATTTGAGAATCAAGACGAGCGTTTCGTTGTCACGATGTACCTTGGAAGTCAAGAATTTACGTTAAAAGCTGTTCGAAAAAAAGATGGATCGTTTTTAGGCATCTATGATTTTAAAACCGTGCAGCATGTAGAGATAAAAAAGGACCGGCCAAACGAAAAAGAGCTCTTACTCATAGTAGAAGCTTATGGCGATTTTATCACAACAGTTGAAATTACCTTTTTACCTTTCTTCTCTGTAATGGTGAAAGAACATTTTTCAGGAGAATAAACAGGAGCCTCTATTCATAAAGGCTCCTGTTTTCTTATTTGTGCTCGATGTCATTGATCACTTGCTGGATTGATTCATCATCCATCACATTCATGACACTTTCATCAATATGGAGAGACTGTGCATAAGACTCTCTTGGCTGATGGTTTCTTGATGTCGATTGGTGCTGATTCGTATGGTTTGGCTGTACAGCAGTAAATGCCTGATTCATCATTTGTCCGATTTCCGCAGTTCCCTTTGCTTCTTTCTGTGCGTGTGACTCGTTTCGAGACGAATCATGGTGTTGTTGACTTTTTCCCTTCATCATTGAAGACATATTCATTTGCGTCATGCTTTTCAGTCTTCTTCGTAAAACCGGGGAAAATAATGCAATGATAGCTGTTGATGCTGCGATCATTGCGCCAGTGCTCATGCCTTTTCTTTTTTTAAACAAACGAATCCCTCCATTTGATCGTGATGATTCTTCTTCATCATGTTTAGGATGACCAAACAAAGCTGAATTATGAATTCATTTCGCTGAAAGAGAGGATGTATGCATAAAAAGCCGGCTGGATGAAAAACCTAAGAGCAAAAGGAGGGAATAAATGATGAATAAGAAATGGATGCTATCTTTACTACTCGTTCCAGCATTGATCACCACTGGATGTGGTATGAACAACCAGGGCGATGAGCGAAGAGGAACAATGAAACGACAGTATGAAAATGTCACATATAAGAATGACAACATGAGGCAGGATCAGCCAGATGTTCAAACACCTCAGAAGGTCAAAGTGGCAGATAAAGCGTCAGAGCTAGTAGCCAACATGTCTGAAGTAAAAACAGCGAACGTACTTGTTACAGGAAAGAATGCATTTGTTGCTGTTATGCTTGAAGGCGATAAAAGCGGTAATGTGACAGAAGATTTGAAAAAGAAAATTTCTGATAAAGTCAAATCAACGGATCAACAAATCGACAATGTGTATGTATCTGCGAATCCAGACTTTGTCGATCGTATGGAAGGGTACGGAAAACGTATTAGAAGCGGAGAGCCCATCTCAGGATTTTTCGATGAATTTACTGAAACGGTCAGACGTATCTTCCCTGAATCAAAATAGCTACGACAAAAGCCGTATGTCATATGCGGCTTTTTTGTTTGGAACCGCACCTTGCGCACCTGACTGCATAAAGTAAAAAATATATCACCTCTTGTTGATCTTTGTTTCTTCATAGAAAGAGAAAGAGGCTGCAGGATGAATTCAGGTGGGGAGCAAATGAAAGCCAAGCCGTCATTGATTCATAAAAAGCTTGTAGGCGGAATGATAGCAGCAGGTCTCATTTTTTATGCTTTCACCGCGTACTTGATTTATGTTGCGTTTCAGCTGACAGGACAATATTTAGAGCAGCAGTCTTCTCCTAAAACGATTTTAACGGAGGGACTCAATAAGCAAGTCTATGAACATATTAGAATATACTATGCAGAGGAAGAGGACGCTTTTGTTGATTTGACAATTGAGGCTATGGATCAGGCAAAGAAGAGGACAGCGTCAGTATTTCAATTTGAAACTGACAAACCTTTAGACATTATTTATTTTGATGATAAAGAGACAATCGAACAATTTGCAGGAATCAAGCATATTACGGGTTTTTACTCCGATCATGATCAAATGATAGGGTTATATCCAGATAAGAGGGAAGCATTATTGAAGAAAGAGACACTCCCTTTATACTTTTTCAACACGTTATTGATTCATGAATATGCTCACTTTGTTTTCTATGAAAAAGTTCATTCTTACGAAGTGTCTCCGGTGATCTTTCCCCTTTGGTTCCATGAGGGAACAGCAGAATGGACGGCCTATGACGTGTTAAATGCCACGTCTGAACGGTTCGACGTCATTCCCTTTCAATCTCTTCATTCCGATCAAGATTGGCAGGACTCCCGGATGACGTATGAGACAGATGTTTATGTGCAAAGCTACTATATGATCTATGAGCTGGTGCAGCTTTACGGACGAGATATCATACATGAGATCATGCAGGAAACGGCGAAAACAGGTCTATTTGCTAAAGGCTTTGAACAAGCGACAGGACAACGTCTGGCAGATTTTGAAGAGCAATTTAAACTGAGTTATCAAAGAAAAAACGGCTGACCTGAGGATATAGGTCGGCCGTTTTTTTGTTTAATGAAGCGGTTTTTGCTGATTGGCTTTGCTTGGCGGCATTTGAACTTGGCCCTTCATTGGGGCAAATGTTGACGTCATCGCCTGCATATCTTGAGCTGTAAGCTGCGGAACTTGATAATAGCTATGTTTATTTTGATATAAGAAAATTTCATACGCCATTTCAATAAAGTTCGGAATTTGCGCTGCAAGCACACGTCGCACCACAGGGTTTGTTACCTCTAGTGCAGTCATTGAAAGTAATCCAGCATGTGATTTCACGAGACCTAGCATATGCCCTGTAATTCCCGTGTCTTTTACATCCTGCAACGATTGATTTGGCTTCTTAGGCTGAGATGGTTTTATTCCGTATGTCACCTGTGTTTGTTCTTTCATCATATACGTAGATGTTTCTTCACTAGGCTTTTGACCAGTAGAAAAACAATCTACCGTGACATTATACTGTGACAATACAAATTGATATTGTCGATCTAAAATGTCGGATAATGCGGGATCTTGGATGAATTGGCGAAAAATCATGTATTGATCCAAAATATTAATGGTCCCTGCTAATACTTCATGTAAATCAAATAACTCATGCCCGCCATGATTGAATTGAGGCTGCTGGACATTTCCTTGAACGTTTGTCTGCTGATCGTTTTGCATTGAGATTCCTCCTTCTGTTTATACAATCAGTTTTAATGTGAGGATGTTTTCCTTCTTTCATGCAAAAAACATTATTTACAATTAGAGGGTTTTCTTCCTTTTTGTCGAAAAAAAGTATCAGACGAATGAACATGGGGGTACCAGATGCAGGACAAAATCATTAATCGTTTGATAGAAGACGAACATGTGCAGGCACCAGTGATTGGCATCGGTGTTTCGCCGTTTGAACAGCATCATCTTGAGGCTTTTTTTCAATCATTTCCACATGAACTAAATGCCTCTTTTATTGTTGTGCAAAATCATGTGACGGGCGATTGTATAACTGATTTGGAAGCACTTGTTTTACCGATTGGCTACCGGGCAAAAACGATTAAACATGGTGAGAAAGTCATGAAGAAGACGATTTATTTTTGTCCACAGCATGCGGTTGTGACGTTAACAGAAGATCAGCGGCTGCACCTATCAGAGCAGCTGCCTCCGTGCATGGCTTGCTCTGTGGATTTGCTTTTTCAGTCTCTCGCCAGCGTTCAAAAGGAAGAGGCTTTTGCGATTTACTTTCAAAAAGGTCATTGTGTGGGAAGTGGCTTGCTTCAGTTGGTTGAGCAGGGCGGTACAGCTTTATCGTGCAGCGAGGTAGAAAGTGGTTTTGACACCTTGTATCAACAAACATTCAAAGACCCTTCCACCCTTGCGGCATATATCGCCAATATCATTAACGTTCCGCACATCGATGAGGCAGATCCTGTATTACTGAGAATTATTGAACGTCTTGAAATGTATAAAGGCATTGCCTTTTCAACCTATCAAAAGAAAAGGCTGCTATCTGTCATTCAAAAACGAATGAGGATTGCAAAAAAACGGATTTCATTATTAGCAGAGTACGACTGCTTATTAGAAAGAGAACCAGATGAGCTTGACCTACTGCACGTACAGCTTCTAAGCGGCATGACATCTTTTTTTAGAGATATGGAGGCTTTTCATGTATGTGAACATCAGATCATTCCGTCGATCATTGAAAATGCGGTGAAAAACGGGAAATCTCGATGCCGTATTTGGATTGCTGGATGTTCGACAGGAGAGGAAGCCTATTCTTTTACGATCTTATTTTTAGAAGAAATGAAGAGAAGACAAGTGACCATTGAACTTCAAGTATTTGCAACAGATATCAACCGAAAAGCCATTCAAACAGCTAGTAAAGGTCTTTACTCAGTAGAGTCTATGGCAAGGATGCCGGAAAAATGGCGGGCGCGATATTTCGAAAGGAAAGGTGACGCTTTTATTGTGAAGCAGTCGCTTAGAAAACATATTGTTTTTGCACCTCACAATTTATTGATCGATTCACCTTTTATCCACCTCGATTTTATCAGTTGCCGAAATGTTCTGATGTACTTCCAGCCTGAAGTGCAAAAACGAGTATTGTCCCGATTCCAATATGCATTAAAAGATCAAGGGATGTTGATATTAGGGCCAAATGAAACTGTACCCAATATCCCTCGTTTGTTTCATTTGTTCAATGAAAAATGGAACATTTACACCCATTCAAACGTTTCAAAACCACATGTTCCTTGGACACCAGACGCTCGTGATATCGAGTTGAAAGCGCGAGCCGAACAATATATGCAAGAAGTAAGCAAGGATTATGATGCATGTATGATCATCAATGATAGTGATAAAATCCTGGCAGTATCAAAGGGTGCGTATTCTTTTTTAGACCATACAGAAGTGTCAGATCAATCATGTGAATATGTGACACCTGATTATATGAAAGAGATGCTCAGTCAAACCTTTCAAAAGGTGTGGACAGACGAGACAGAGGTTGTGTTTCAACATGTTCTCATTTCGGAAAAAGGCAGCAAGCAGTATGCAGATTTTACCGTGAAAAGTTTTGACCGCCGTTTTAAGGGAGTTTACGTCATTCTCATTCGAATGAATGAGAGAGGAAAAAATCAAAAGAACGGCAGGGACATAGGGATGTCAGATCAAAATTCAGTCTATCAACAGCGTATTGTCGATTTAGAAAATGAACTCAATGAAGTCAAACAAAAGGAGCAGGAGGCAAGGGCTCAATTAAAAGCAAAACACACGCAATTAGAGGAGTTTGAGAAAAAACACGAGCATTATATAAATATCATAAACAACTTGAGGGTGACAAGAGAAGAACTGTACAGACCCTCTGTCAAGCCGGAGCTTGCGACGTTGTTTGTGGACAGGGACATGAATATTCGCTATTACACTCCTACAGCTGCCTCTTTATTTACTTCTGCGAAAATCAGACATCAGCAATCCTTTCGGTCGATGGCTAAAAAGCTTACGCAGGAAACGCTCTATCATGATATCCAATCCGTCATCTCGGATAGGCGCGCGATCGAACGTGAAATTGAAACGAACGAAGGCGAGCAATTCACCGTTCACATCACACCCATCTTCGATGAAGAACATGAAGGAGCAGTGATGACTTGGATTAAAATGACTGAAGTAACGAAAATCAAGCAGTCACTTCATCTAGCGGTGACGGCGCTTGATAACAGCCATATTCATATTGTTGTGGCAACTGAGGAAGGGGTCATCCAATGCGTGAATCAGCGTTTCTGTCAGTTTGTCCAGCAGCATGAATATGACCTGATCGGCAAAGATATTTTTTCTGTCTACCATTCGCTATGTCAATGTGATGATTTAGAGAAGCAATGGAAGGTTTGTTTAAGAGAGGGCAGTTGGACAGGTGAGCTGTACTTTCAAGATTTATCTGGACGCGAAAGATGGGAGAGAGTCTCTTTACATCGAATCGATGACCCTGACAAAATGCAGTCAACCGTCATGCGGATTTCAGAGGATATCACCAATCAAAAGCAGTCAGAGAAGATGCTGATGAAATCAGAGATGCTGTCAGCAGTAGGGCAGCTTGCAGCAGGCATCGCTCATGAGATACGGAACCCGCTGACATCATTAAAAGGATTTTTACAGCTGATGATTCAAAGTAAAAAGTATCAGAAAGATTATGCAGATGTGATGATGTCAGAGTTTAATCGGCTCGAGTCAATTATTAATGAATTCCTCGTTCTTTCTAGAAGCAAATCGGTGAAATTTGAACCGGTACATGTCAATCTTCTGCTCGAAGAAGTGATCATGGTCGTTGAATCCCAGGCGGTCTTAAAAGGTGTTTCCATTCAGAAAAAGCTGTCTCCGTCGCTCCCTAACATTCAAGGCATTCCGAATGAACTGAAACAAGTCTTCCTAAACATCCTTAAAAACGGAATAGAAGCGATGGATGGTGTGACAGGCGTCATCAAGGTGACCTCTCTCATGAAAGATCATCAAATGATGTTGATATTTGAAGACCAAGGAAAGGGAATACCAGAGGACGAAATAGGGAAACTCGGTGAACCATTTTATACAACAAAAGAAAAGGGGACAGGCCTTGGTTTAATGATGACCATTAAAATCATTGAAAGCCATGGCGGCACCATTCGTTTTGAAAGCAAAAACTTTGAGGGGACACGAGTAATTATTACCTTTCCAATGAGTTAAAAAGACAAGTTTTACATGAAATCCATTCAACATCAATATTTACTTTGTACACTATGAGAGATGAAGCGCAAAGGGGAGAGGTCTAATGAAACGAATGCTATCTATTCGAATGATTTGTTGTTTGGTTTTGGTGATCTTTAGTTTGCAATCCTTATTGCCTGGTATGTCCGCAGGGAGCGAGGTCAATGCATCTGAAAAGAAAGAAATGGTGTGGAAACAAAAAAAGATTGTGCACATCAAAAAAGCCCGTCAGCTCATAGGAGAGACCGTGACAGTGAGCGGAATTGTGACAGCAGATCAATCAGCTGTAGGCAATGGGAAACTGTCCACATACATTCAAGACAAATCAGCTGGAATCAATGTTTATTCAGCGCAGCCCAATCACTTCCCGGAACTAAAAGCAGGGATGAAGGTGACAGTGACTGGTAAAATTACGTCTTATAAAGGACTGATTGAAATTGTGCCAGATCAAGGCAGTCTGAAGGTAGATGCTGTGAACCAAACCTTGCCAAAGGCGAAACGAGTGTCTGTGAAGCAGCTAGAAACGGAACAAGCAGGTAAGCATGAAGGAAGATTAGTGAAGGTCAAAGGTTATGTAGAAACAAAACCAGCGCAGCCGGCTGGCGGTGGATACAATGTAGTGATCATTGATAAAAAATATCACAGCACCACTTTGAGAGTGATGGTCGATACGAATGCGATTGATAAAGTAAAGACAGGAAAATGGTACGAGTTTACAGGGGTGTTAAGCAGGTATGATACGTTGCAGTTGCTTCCAAGACATAAGGATGATATCAACCTGCTGAAACGTCAGCCAAAGCCGCCAAAGATGAAGAAAGAATACAAAGCAACGGTTGACCGTGTGGTGGATGGAGATACGATTCATCTAAAGAAGCCCGTTCTAGGTACAACAAAGGTGCGTTTTGTGAATATGGACACGCCGGAAACGTATCATCAGCCAAAAAGCGAATTAGACAAAAACCAATTGCGTTTTGGACAGCAAGCGACTGACTATTTAAAAACACTACTTTCAAGCGGTGACCAAGTCACATTAAAGATTGGTCCTGAAGCGAAAGATAACTATGGACGTCTTTTAGCTCAAGTGAAAACCAAAAAAGGGTTAAATACAAATCTAGAGCTTGTGAAAAAAGGATATGCCCCTACTTATTTCATCTGGCCAGTTGGAGATGAAAAGGACTATCATACGTTTCAAAAAACAGTAAAAGAAGCAAAGGAAAAAGGACTGGGCATATGGAACGAAGCGGACCCTCTGCTGGAACAGCCATTTGAATTTAGAGCACGTGAACAGAAAAAAGGACTGACACGCTATGTTGGTGATTCATCTGTCAAAACCTACGTGACCCCTGACAAATGGAAAGAAACCGATGTGGATAAACGGATCTTTTTTGCTTCCAAAGAAGAAGCAGAGCAGGCTGGTTATCAGCCGGCAAAGAAATCGGGCAAAGTACCATTAACGATTTTAAGTATGAATGATTTACACGGTAAAATTGATCAAGAATACGAGTTGGATCTAAAAGATGATGGCAATAAAGGCATGTATGGGCGGATGGATTATGTCGCGGCCTATATGAAGCAAAAACAAGCAGCGCACAAAAATACGATCACTGTCCATGCTGGAGATATGATTGGCGGGAGCTCTCCAATATCTTCTCTTCTGCAAGATGAACCAACCGTTGAACTCATGGAGAACATTGGCTTTGATGTCGGTACGGTCGGCAACCATGAATTCGATGAAGGGGTAGACGAGCTATTGCGTATCTTAAATGGCGGAGATCACCCTAAAGGCACAAAGGGATATGACGGACAGAACTTTCCGCTCGTTTGTGCGAACTGTGAATACAAGGATACTGGCAAACCACTTTTACCGGCTTATGAAATCATCGATGTCGAAGGAATCCCAGTCGCATTTATCGGCGTTGTGACCAAGTCAGCCGCAGGAATGGTCATGCCAGAAGGGATTAAAGACATTCAGTTTACAGATGAAGTCAAAGCTGTGAATGAAGCCACGAAGGAATTAAAACAAAAAGGAGTTAAAGCTATAGCGGTTTTAGCTCATATGACAGCCTCTCAAAATGGCGATACGATCACTGGGGAGAGTGCAAAGCTTGCCAAAGAAGGTGATGATGAAATTGACGTCATCTTTGCAGGGCATAATCACGAAGTGGTCAATGGAGAGGTCGATGGAAAATTAATTGTGCAAGCCTTTGAATACGGGAAGGCGATTGGCGAAGTCAATGTGATACTTGACCGTAAAACGAAGGATATCGTCAAAAAGAGTGCGAATATCCAGTATGTAGATCAATCTGGTATAGAAAAGGACAAGGAAGCAGCAGACATCTTGGCTCATTACGGGAAAGAAGTGGAGCCGATTATTAGTGAGGTTGTTGGAGAAGCCGGGGTCAAAATGGAAGGCGGCTATTCAAATGATGGAGACACGCTGCTTGGTAATTTGATTGCGGATGGTATGAGATATTCAATGAAAAGTGACTTTGCCATGATGAATGGAGGCGGCATTAGGCAAAACCTTGAAAAAGGGCCGATAACATGGGGAGATCTCTTTAATATTCAGCCATTTGGCAACGTTTTAGTCAAACTAGAGATCAAGGGAAAAGACTTAGTAGAGATCATAGAAGCACAAATTTCTCCGCAATTTGGACCAGATTATAGCATTTCAGGCTTTTCATATTCCTATGATCCTGTAACATATAAAGTAGTCGACTTGAAGCTGCCAGATGGTTCAGCCGTAGCTCTCGATCAAACGTATACACTCACTGTGAATAACTTCATGGCAACTGCAACTGGCAGTAAATATGCACCAATAGGCAGGCTTGGGCAAAACCCTGAAACAGGCCCAGAAGACTTAGAAGCCACTGTCGATTTTGTGAAAAGCTTTGAGGGAGCTTCCATTGTGTATCAAAAAGAAGGACGAATTCAAAAAGCAAAACAAGAAGAAAAAGCAGCAAGCTAAAAAGCGTATCATCTAAGAGAAACGTAACAGGCAAAGGAGTTTAAGCATGAAAAAGTGGCTTGCACTGACTGTGATGACAGCCGGGATTGTGCTGCTCGGCTGGGGAATTTGGCAAATCGCCTCTACTCATCTTCAAACCGCCCAATCATTAGACGAAGCGAAGAAGGTCGTGACGGACGATCAAGGGATGTCCAAGAAGCAGTTTACTCCTGAAATGGGGAGAGCCTCTGGCATTCTGACGATTCCAAAATTAAAAGCAGACCTTCCCATTGTCGAAGGGACGGATGCGGATGACCTAGCAAAGGGAGTAGGACACTACAAAGGCAGTTATTATCCTGATCAAAATGGACAAATCGTCCTTTCTGGCCATCGTGACACGGTGTTTCGCCGGACAGGCGAACTGGATATTGGAGATCAGCTGAAAATCACTGTGCCGTATGGTGAATTTATATATGAAATCACACATACGAAAATTGTTGATCAGCATGATACATCCATCATTACGTTGCAGAATGAAAAGGAAGAGCTGGTCTTAACCACATGCTATCCTTTTCATTTCGTCGGCAATGCGCCAGAGCGGTATATTATTTATGCAAAAAGAGTGTCTGAATAAAGAAAAAGAGCCTGCTTTCATACGCAGGCTCTCAGCGTGTAGACAAACCCTCGCATTCGGTGTCAGTCCTGTGCGCTGGTGCTCACGAATCACAGATTCGCTCCGCGCCAGTGCTCGTTCTTCCTAGGGCTGCAAAGGCTTTCTATCACGCTGAAAAGAAGACAAAGGGCTAAAATAAAAGTCATTTTAGCCCTTTGCCAACAATCTAAGAGCCTGCTTTCATACGCAGGCTCTTTTGTTAATGGATGATTTGACTCATGAGCTGGTCCATATCAGGTGGTAGAGGTGCTTCGATGATCAGATGCTCACCTGTAAAAGGATGTTTCATGTCTACTTGCTTGGCGTGAAGAGCACACCTGTTGATGTAATCACGAACTCCGTCATATAATGTATCCCCAGCTAGTGGATGCCCGAGACTGCTCAGGTGGACACGAATTTGATGCGTTCTACCCGTTTCTAATTGAAGTTTAACGGCTGTCAGTTGCAGACGTTTATTCATATCCATGACCTGAAAATGAGTCACAGCTTTTTGCCCATTAGGGGAGATTCTTCGTCTGACTGCATGGTGTTTGTCACGGCCGATCCCTGCATCGATGGTGCCTTTCTTTTTTTTGAAAAGTCCCTCTGCGATGGCGATGTATGTGCGTTTGATTGTTTTTTTAGAAAGCATTTGATCAAGAGCCGCATGGGCTAACCTATGCTTTGCAAAAATGACGGTGCCGCTCGTGTCTTGATCTAGCCTGTGGATATGTCTTACCCGCTTTTCTTCTCCATTTGCTTGAAAATGGAATGCCACAAGATTTGCCAGTGTGCCTGTTTGTCCTTGTTCATTCGGATGAGTTGGCCGGCCGGCCGGTTTTTGCACAATTAATAAATGCTCGTCCTCAAAGAGTACCTCTAATTCACCGTATTCCGGTGTCACATCACTTTCTTCTGTTTCAAATAAATCAATGATGATCTGATCGCCTTGACTGACTTTAGCCGCGTGATGGGCAGGCTTTTGATTTAAACGAACTTTTTGATGCTCCATCCAAAAATGAATAATCGGTTTTGATGCAGAGACGGCTGTCTTTAAAAAATGACTGAGTGAAGTGTGATGATACTGCTCGTCTACTTTGAGTGAGAGCGTGTGTCCTTTTATGATCATGATATCCGTTCCTCTCTATGGGTATATATAGGAAACACTTACCTTGGCGAACGCCTTTTTTTCTGTGCTATTCTGAATGGAGAATAACGACAGAGAGGTAGATGTCACGTGAGATTAATGAAAGCTGCTACAGACCTTCAAGAGCAGGCAATTGAAGAAATATCAAAGGATGTTGAAGATCTTCTTTCTCATGCTGTCAATGGACAGCAACGGGATATGCGTCAAAAAGATCGCTCCCTTACCTTTATTGATGGCGTATATAACGGGACGATGGATGATGCTTTTCGTATTTTATCGGGACTTCAGCTATTACATACCATCATTGTAAAACCGAAACGTCATCTCACCAAACGAGATCGTGAACTATTCGAGCGAAACCGTGAGCAGGTCAATGCCTGCGGCTTTTCTTTTCCGTTTGATCTAGACGATTTTGCCAGCCGTCACCTTCAAAATGCGTAAAAGATGGTGTGAACTTCCTTGTTAACTTACAAGGACCTCGCACATACTATTTTTAAGGGAACGGAGAAACCTTTAAGATCTGTAATACCAAACCCGCTCTTTTTCAACATCGCCTATTTCTCCACGAATCGGAGCGCTTGGATCTCTTGCAGAATGAACCGAACACGGGTAGGAGCCTGACAAAACGGTGCAGGCTCCTTTTATACATAATCATTTTAGCAGACATTCATCTTTGAAAGTCAATTTTATTCACGATATGATAGCATTGAGTATATCTTTAAGACTTTTGTAAAAAAAGGAGTGGCCTCGTTGGTAAAGGCGATTATATTTGATTTTGACGGATTAATTTTAGATACAGAAACACATGAATATGAGGTTTTACAAGAAATGTTTGCGGAGCATGAGTCAGATCTGCCTCTTTCCGTATGGGGCAAGGTCATTGGTACGCAGGCAGGCTTTAAGCCATTTGAATATTTGGAAAAGCAGCTAGGGAAGACGCTGGATCATGAGACACTCACAGCAGATCGGCGTTCTCGTTTTCAAAAAAGAATGAAGGACGAATCAGCAAGACCTGGTGTAGAAGCTTATTTAGAAGCAGCAAAGGAGCTGGGGATCAAGATTGGACTTGCTTCCAGCTCAGACTATAAATGGGTGTCTGATCACCTGAAGCAGATTGGTCTTTTCGACTATTTTGAATGTATCCGCACGTCAGATGATGTGGAAGAAGTGAAACCAAATCCAGAGCTCTATTTGCAAACCGCACGCTGCTTAGGGGTAGAGCCAAAAGATTGTGTGGCATTTGAGGATTCTGTAAATGGATCAGTAGCTGCCAAACGGGCAGGTATGAAATGTGTCATCGTCCCAAACAAAGTGACGAGCACGCTGCAATTTGAAGAATATGATGTCAGATTAGAATCCATGGCTGAAATCGAATTGCTCCAGCTATTCCATCAGCTTGAAAAAGAGGATCAGTAAGGGGGCAAATACATCATGGCAGAAAAACTAGATTTAACGCGGTTTGAAAAAAGAATAGTGATCCGTAATATCCATGAAGAGGATATTGATCGAATCATTGCCTTACAAGAGGTATGTTTTCCGGGCATGGATCCTTGGAAACGGGAGCATCTTGAAAGCCACCTTGAGCATTTCCCAGAAGGACAGTTTTGTGCTGAATTCGAGGGGGAAATCATTGGCTCTTGTTCAAGTTTATTAATTAACTTTGATGAATACGATGATCGCCACACGTGGCAGGACATTACAGATGATGGGTACATCACAAACCATAATCCTGATGGGATGAATATGTACGGAATCGAAGTCATGGTGAGTCCTGAGTACCGCCGCATGAAAATTGGACATCGTTTGTATGAAGCAAGAAAAGACTTAGCAAGAAGATTAAATTTAAAAAGCATCATCATTGGCGGACGCATTCCGAATTATCATAAATACCAAGAGGAAATGACGCCTCGCCAGTATGTAGAGCAGGTCACGATTCACCAAATCTATGATCCCGTTTTATCTTTTCAGCTGTTAAATGAATTTAGTCTCATGCGGATCAATCCGAATTACTTGCCTGATGATAAAGCATCCAGCACGTATGCGACGTTAATGGAATGGAACAATGTCGATTATCGCCCGCAATCGAAAAGATATTTTAAATCGGCATTCCCTGTTCGAATTTGTGTGATTCAATATGCAATGAAACAAATTCACTCCTTTGAAGAATTTATGAATCAGGTGGAGTATTATGTGGATGTCGCATCAGATGCATCAGCTGACTTTGCGGTATTCCCAGAAATTTTCACGACGCAGCTCATGTCTTATTTAGAAGAGCGGTCACCAAGTCTTGCTGTGCAGCGAATCACGGAATATACCGAGGACTACATTAATTTGTTCACAGACCTTTCTGTGAAATATAACATTAATATCATCGGCGGGTCCCACTTTGTAGAGGAGGAAGGGAAAATCTACAATATCGCCTATTTATTTAGACGTGATGGAACGATTGAAAAGCAATATAAGCTTCATATCACGCCGAATGAAAGAAAATGGTGGGGGATTTCAGCTGGTGACCAGGTCCGGGTATTTGATACGGACTGCGGCAAAATTGCGATCCAAATTTGCTATGATATTGAATTTCCTGAGCTTGCACGGATCGCAGCTGACAAAGGAGCGAAAATTATTTTCACTCCGTTTTGTACAGAAGACCGCCAAGGCTATTTAAGAGTACGTTACTGTGCACAGGCGAGAGCGGTTGAAAACCAGATTTATACCGTTATCTCGGGAACAGTTGGCAACCTTCCGCAAACCGAAAATATGGATGTTCAATATGCGCAATCGGCTATATTTGCCCCATCAGACTTTGAATTTGCAAGAGATGGGATTGTAGGAGAGTGTAATCCAAACATTGAGATGGTAGTCGTAGGTGATGTCGATTTAGAAATTTTAAGAAGACAAAGACAAGATGGAACCGTACGTCAGCTGAAAGACCGAAGAAGAGACGTGTACCATATTGAATATAAGAAATAATGAAAAGAAGCGCCTATTGTTGAGGCGCTTCTTTTTGATGACATCAGATTTTTTCAATTGCCAAAGGGATGCTGGAGAAAAAGCTGAATATACTGAAAGGAGATTATGTGTTCAAAAAGGAGAGGAACATGGGGCGACAATCTAAACATCTGTATATCAATTTGCCGGTAAATCATGTGAAGGAATCTATCGCTTTTTTTGAGCAGCTGGGCTTTGACTTTGAGCAGCAGTTCACGAATGATCAGGCGGCCTGTTTGGTCATTGATGACACGATCACCGTTATGCTGTTATCTCTTAGGCATTTTCAATCCATCTCAGAGAAACAATTAGTGGAAGCAAAAAAGGCATCAGAGGTGATTATCTCTATGCGTGTTCATTCACGAGAAGAGGTCGATGAGCTTGTCGAGAAGGCAATGGCGGCAGGTGGTTCACCGTTTAAGGAGAAGCAGGATCATGAGTTCATGTATGGATGGAGCTTTCAGGATCTTGATGGTCATTTGTGGGAAGTGTTTTATATGGATGAGGAAAGAAGCGGCCTTTCATAAGGGTGCTTCTTTTTTATTGTTTATCAGTGGTATGATAATGAGGAGCAGAAGGAATCTGGAATTCAACTAGAGAAAAGTAGGTGCAGCATGGAGTTTTTACTTGTCTTACTGCCAGTGTTCGGCATATTCCTGATCGGGTATATCGGGCAGAAGGCGATTGGTTTTGACATACATACGCTCTCATCAATGTCTTTATATTTAATGTCACCATTTCTTGCGTTTGAAACCTTTTATCAAAACAAAGTGTCGATGGACTATGTGTATTTATCCATTTTTGTTGTCGGGCTTTGTCTTGCACTTATTTTATGTGTCTTTATTTTATCTCGTATTTATGGGTATTCGAATGAAACGTATTGCGCCATGATTCTGTCGTCAGCTTTTATGAACAATGGGAACTATGGCACGCCTGTTGTGCTGCTTGTCTTCGGAGCCGCAGGTTTGGATATTGCGATTGTGTTGATGGTGCTGCAGCAGCTTGTCATGAGTACAATCGGCATGTATTATGCAGCAAAGGGCGGAGAGGATGCGGGAGATGGAAAGGTCGTCTTGAAAAAAGTGCTGCGTATGCCGGTTGCTTACGGGGCACTCATCGGTCTATTATTTCAGCTGATTGATCTTTCATTACCTAAAGAGCTGATGACGGGTATTCAGCTTGTAGGGAATGCTGCCATACCGACGATTATGCTTATTTTAGGTATGCAGCTTGCTGTGATCTCTTTTAAGCAAGTGGATTATCGCAATATTTCTTATGCTGTATTGCTGAAGCTGTTTATCTCCCCACTTATTGCATTTGGCTTTACGCTTATTTTACCGGTAGATGATATGGTGAAACAAATTATGATCTTAGTGGCAGCCATGCCGACAGCAGCAAATACCACGCTGATGGCTGTACAATTTCGAACGAAGCCTGAGTTTGTTTCAAGCACGACATTTCTCAGTACAATCTTAAGTATCGTGACATTACCAGTTTTATTATGGATTTTATCCATGCACCCTCTGGGATAGGGGATAGGCGGCAAACAAAGGGGGACATATGAATGAATGTAGATGTTCATTTCCAAGTGAGTGACGTGTTGAAAACGAAGCATTTTGCGCATGCAAAAGTGTTAGCAGGGGAAAAAGGATTGTTTCGGCAGGTCAAATGGATACATGTGTTAGAAGTGCCTGATGTAGAAGATTTATTAAATGGAGGCGAGCTGATATTAACGACAGCCGCAGGCTTCCATGATCAACTGGATGTGTTTCAAGCGTTTTTACGACAGCTGATTGATTCAGGGGCGGCCGGCTTGTGTATTGAATTTGTTCCGCTAAGATTCGAAGTGCCGGAAGAATTACTGACCTATGCAGAAGAGAGAGATTTTCCGCTTATTCTGTTTACAAAAGAAGTGAAGTTCGTCAACATCACGCAGCATCTTCATACGATGATGATCGAGCGTCAGTATCAAATGATGGCTGATTTAGAAGCACTATCATCAAAGCTAAATGAGCTTTTACTGACCCCGCATCCGCAGATGGATATTTTGGATCAAGTGTATCAGCACGTAAGGGGGATTCTTTTACTCCTCCCTGTTCAGGGCGAGCCGATTATTATATGTGATTCTTCCAAACAAACGGAAGAACTGGTCATGAATTATTTGCAGTTTGCTTCCGTGCCAAAAGGATACGAAGTGACACAAAAACAAGTGCTTGCGCTCAAACAAACATTTGCAGATCTTGTGCTCATTCATCAAGCGGACATGCTCTCTGAATTCGAACTGCTTGTGATGGATAAAGGAGCGAATGCTCTAGCCCAGCAAACATTAAGAGAGCTTTATACAGAAGAGCTGAAGAAGACAAAAGAAATTGAATGGCTGCAAAAATGGTTTCAAGAAGAGCATACAGAACAAGAGATCATAGAGCACCTTGAAGAAACAGAAGGGGTGAAAAAGCCAACTGGCTGCGTAGTCTTGCTCTTTCAAAAGCATCATCAAATTGAAGAAATCGCAGGGAACCTTTACTTTCTTGTCTCTTGCCGCTCCATTTTTCAGCGTGCGGGTTTCCATCTGATTGCATATGAGCATCAAGAACAAACCTTGTTTATTTTATTAAACACGAGAAAGAAAGAGGACTGGAAAGAGCGTGCAGAAAAGGCTGCAAACGACATCAAACAATTGTATGACCGAGAGCAGCCCCGAGGGGCCGAGATCAATTTTGGTATCGGGCAATATTGTGAAAAGTTTCAGCACATGAGAAAAAGCTTTCAAGCAGCCAAAGAAGTGCTACATTTAAAAAAAGTGATGCCTCAGCGGGTGGAAAGTCCATTTTACCAAGATCTACATATGCTCCGTCTCATGCCTATGATGAAGGAAAGCGGTCTGCTTGAATGTATGGTGAAAGAGTATTTAGAGCCCGTGATTTTATACGATAATCAAAATAACGGGAGACTCTATCAAACGCTGAATATCTTTTTACAGACAAACGGTTCTAAAAAAGAAACCGCAAGCCAGCTTTATATTGTTAGGCAAACCCTCTATCATAGACTGGATAAACTGCATGCCTTGCTCGGTGAGGATATGATGCAGGCGCCGAAACGACAGGCGCTTGAATTTGCGATTCTTGCTTATGAATTCCTGCAAGGAAATCGACGTTAGCAGAGTGTGCTCCATTTTGCCAAGGCATCAAGAAAAGTGTCTTATGCTCGTGTTCAATCAGTTGACGATCTGTCTAATGTAATCGGCCTGACCCCTTTTTTATAATGAAAGTAACGATTGGTTCTCTCTTACGGGCGGCCTGGTTCCAGTTTCATATGCCTCACGTTTCATCCATATAATGAATGGAGAGGCAATGTGCTGCTGAATTGGTCTAAGCTTCTTTAATGATGAAAACGGATACATGGGGGCGGGAAGATGAAAATACATGAGCAGGCTCAAAATCTTCAGGCAAAAGATGATCAGTTGATCTGGCATCAAATGAAAGGAACAAACAAGGAAAATGAAAGTATGGTCATTCACGAGGCAGAAGGCGCATGGGTGACAGATATTCATGGAAATCGCTATTTAGACGGGATGTCAGGCCTTTGGTGTGTAAATGCCGGATATGGCCGGAAAGAGCTTGCAGAAGCGGCGTATAAGCAATTAAAGACAATGCCTTACTATCCGCTTACACAAAGCCACGTGCCGGCGATTCAGCTGGCTGAAAAGCTAAATGAGTGGCTTGGCGGGGACTATGTCATCTTCTTTTCTAACAGCGGTTCTGAAGCCAATGAAGCTGCATTTAAAATGGCCAAACAATATCATGCGCAAAAAGGAGAGAGTGCTAGGACAAAGTTCATCTCCCGGTACCGGTCGTATCACGGCAATACAGCAGCTGCTCTTGCTGCAACCGGTCAAGCGCAGCGTAAATATAAATATGAACCATTAGGTCAGGGCTTTATTCATGTCGCACCGCCTGATGTGTATCGTCATCCTGAGGATCAAGAGAATTTGGCAAGTGCTGCGGCCATTGATCAGGCCATGACGTGGGAACTAAGTGAGACGATAGCAGGGGTCATTATGGAGCCGATCATTACGGGCGGAGGTATCCTAATGCCGCCAAAAGGGTATTTGAAGAAGGTCAAAGACATCTGTGAAGCTCATGGAGCGCTCCTCATTGTAGATGAAGTCATCTGCGGATTTGGCCGGACAGGGAAGCGGTTTGGTTTTATGCATGAGGAAGTAAAGCCGGATATTATCACCATGGCAAAAGGGATCACAAGCGGCTATTTACCGCTTTCTGCAACGTGCGTGAAACGAGAAATCTATGAAGCCTATGCAGGAGAAGATACGTATGACAGGCTGCGTCATGTGAATACATTTGGCGGGCACCCTGCTTCCTGTGCGGTGGCACTTGCCAACCTAGAGATTATGGAAAACGAGCAATTAGTTGAACGGTCCGATGCGCTCGGCCGGGATATGCTTGAACGTTTGCAAGAGTTAAAAGAACACCCATTTGTCGGAGATGTCAGAGGAAAAGGCTTGCTGTTTGGCATAGAGCTTGTTCAGGATCAACAATCCAAAAAGCCAGCTGAGCCACATGTCGTCGGTCAATTGATTGCTGAATGTAAAAAACGCGGACTGATCATCGGGAAAAATGGGGATACAGTGGCGGGCTATAATAACGTTGCCCAGCTTGCACCGCCGCTTAATATAACAGATGATGACGCCTCATTTATCATCAATACCTTAAAAGAAAGCATGGCACAGCTATAGCAGAGAACTTCTCTGCTTTTTTTATGGAATAAAAGTTTGCTTTCCATCATTTTGAGCTAGTTCTATGAAGATGATGTGAGATGAAATCGGTATTGGGCACACTAGGTGTATTGAAAAATAGAAGAGTTTCAATTACTGTTAGGAGAAGACTGATCCAATACACTTTTGAAGGAGACGGCTTATGAGTTTTCATGATCAACCCATTTTACCTGCTGTACGCAATATGAAGCAATTTGAGGAATTTTTAAAAAGTCCATTTACATATGGTGTTTTACTTGATGTTCACTTAGGCCGGCTTAAGGGCATCATGAATGAGGCAAATGCTCATCACAAAAAAATGTTTGTCCATGTCGATCTCATTCACGGGATTAAACATGATGAGTATGGAACGGAATTTATTTGTCAGGAAATGAAGCCAGCAGGAATAATTTCTACTAGGTCTTCTGTCATAGTAAAAGCCAAGCAAAAAAAGGTATATGCCATTCAGCGAATGTTTTTACTTGATACGAGTGCCATGGAAAAAAGCATGGAGTTCGTTGGGAAACATCGTCCAGATTTTATTGAAGTATTGCCGGGCGTCGTGCCAGATTTAATTACAGAAGTGCGCGAGCGAACTGGGATCCCGATTTTTGCAGGCGGATTTATCCGTACAAAAGAAGATGTAGAAAGAGCGCTTGAAGCAGGGGCTACAGCTGTGACGACCTCAAATACCACCCTTTGGAAAGCGTTCCAAAAGTGAAAAGATAAAATGTGAATATTTATTGACAACGTTTTCATCCTCTGATACTATTGCACTAAGTTAATATCATGTGATGGAGAAACGGAGATCCACAACAACGCTTTACTAGGTGACAAATGACCCTGATGTAAAGTATGTTTGTTGTGGATCTTTTTCTTTATCTTTTCTACACATTCATAGGGGATGGCAACTGAACCAGAGGAGGAATTTTTCATGACACCATTTTGGGGAGAAGTCGTAGGTACAATGCTGCTCATTATTTTTGGGGGCGGTGTGTGTGCGGCAGTTAATTTAAAGAAATCACTCGCATATCAATCCGGCTGGATTGTAATCGCTTTCGGATGGGGATTTGCAGTAGCCATTGCAGCATATGCAACTGGTGGAATTAGCGGAGCGCATTTAAACCCTGCACTCACAATTGGGCTTGCGCTAGAAGGAAGTTTTCCTTGGGCTGATGTTCCAATGTATATTGTTGGTCAAATGCTTGGTGCACTAATAGGGGCTACTATTGTCTTTTTACATTACTTACCGCACTGGAAAGCAACAGATGATCCAGGTGCAAAGCTAGGCGTATTCTCAACTGGTCCTGCGATTCCGCATACTTTTGCAAACGTACTTAGTGAAGTCATCGGTACATTTGTATTGGTTCTAGGAATCTTAGCGATTGGTGCAAATAAATTTGCAGACGGAGTCAATCCGCTGATTGTTGGTTTCTTAATTGTTGCAATTGGTCTTTCTTTAGGTGGAACAACTGGTTATGCAATTAACCCTGCACGTGATTTAGGTCCGAGAATCGCACATGCGATCTTGCCGATTCCAGGGAAAGGCCCATCGAACTGGAAGTATGCTTGGGTGCCAGTCGTTGGTCCAATTTTAGGCGGCGCATTTGGCGGTGTTTTCTACAATGCAGCCTTTAAAGCGAACGTCACACCAGCCTTTTGGATTGTAAGCGTTATTTTAGTTGTGGTATTGTTAGGACTCTATATCACTACGAAAAACCAAACAAATGCTGTAAATGAAAGTATGTAAGGGGAGGAAAACATCATGACAAAAGAAAAATATATTCTTGCATTAGATCAAGGGACAACAAGCACAAGAGCGATCTTATTTGATCAAGAAGGCAAAATTGCACATACAACTCAGAAGGAATTTAATCAATATTTTCCGAACCCAGGCTGGGTAGAACACAATGCAAATGAAATTTGGAGCTCTGTTCTATCGGTCATTTCAACTGCTTTAATTGAATCAGGAATTGAAGCAGACCAAATCGCTGGTATCGGAATTACGAACCAACGTGAGACAGCGGTTGTTTGGGATAAACATACAGGCGCACCTATTTACAATGCAATTGTTTGGCAGTCAAGACAAACATCTGGCATTTGTGAAGAGTTAAAAGCGCAAGGACACAGTGAAACGTTTAGAAATAAAACAGGTCTTCTCATCGATGCTTATTTCTCAGGTACAAAAGTAAAATGGATATTAGACAATGTAGAAGGTGCCCGTGAGAAAGCAGAAAATGGCGACTTACTGTTTGGCACAATCGATACTTGGCTTATTTGGAAGATGACAGGCGGTAAATCACACGTCACAGATTACTCCAATGCATCAAGAACATTAATGTTCAATATTTACGATCTGAAATGGGATGAAGAATTACTTGATATCCTTGGCGTACCTGCTTCTATGCTTCCTGAGGTGAAACCATCTTCACACATTTATGGTGAAACAACAGACTATCACTTCTTTGGCAGAAATATTCCGATTGCAGGAGCGGCGGGAGATCAGCAGGCTGCTTTATTCGGTCAGGCTTGCTTTGAAGAAGGAATGGCGAAGAACACATATGGTACAGGATGTTTCATGTTGATGAATACAGGGGAAAAAGCCATTAAGTCGGATCATGGTTTATTAACGACGATTGCATGGGGCATTGACGGCAAAGTTGAATATGCTTTAGAAGGAAGTATTTTCGTTGCTGGCTCAGCGGTTCAATGGCTGCGTGATGGACTCAGAATGTTTAAAGACTCGAAAGACAGCGAAGCTTATGCAGAGCGCGTTGAGTCAACGGATGGCGTATACGTCGTTCCGGCATTCGTTGGTCTAGGCACACCATACTGGGATAGTGATGTCAGAGGCGCTGTATTCGGATTAACACGCGGTACTTCTAAAGAGCACTTTGTCCGTGCAACGTTAGAATCACTTGCTTATCAAACGAAAGATGTGTTAGATGCGATGGAAAAGGATTCAAACATTTCATTAAAAACATTGCGTGTGGATGGCGGAGCTGTAAAAAATGATTTCTTAATGGGCTTCCAAAGTGATTTACTGGATGTGCCTGTAGAGCGTCCAGAAATTAATGAAACGACGGCACTCGGTGCGGCCTATCTTGCGGGAATAGCAGTTGGCTTCTGGAACGACCGTTCAGACATTGCAAAACAATGGAACCTTGACAAGCGCTTTGATCCTAAGATGGAAGAAGGCAGCCGTGACTCGTTATACAGCGGGTGGAAAAAGGCTGTAAAAGCAGCTCAAGCTTTCAAATAAACCAAAAGTATGGTATACTTCAATTAAGTTAATAGAACGGTTGGAGAACTGGAGAGACCGCAGGCACCGAAGTGTAGAAATACGCTTTGGGTGTTTGCGGTCTCTTTTTCTTTACCGTACAACATGGGAGGAACAAGAGATGACTTTTTCTAGCTTAGAAAGAGAACAAATGCTGCAGGAAATGACAAAAAAACCATATGATGTGTTTATCATTGGTGGGGGTATTACAGGCGCGGGTACAGCACTTGATGCGGCTTCACGGGGAATGCGCGTCGGTCTTGCAGAAATGCAGGATTTCGCAGCAGGTACATCTAGCCGCTCAACGAAACTAGTGCACGGTGGACTTCGTTATTTAAAACAATTTGAAGTAAAAATGGTCGCAGAGGTCGGTAAAGAGCGTGCCATTGTATACGAAAACGGTCCTCATGTAACAACACCAGAATGGATGCTTCTTCCGATGCATAAAGGCGGGACATTCGGTAAGTTTTCAACATCCATTGGGCTTAGAGTGTATGACTTTTTAGCTGGTGTCAAGCATAGCGAACGCAGAAGCATGCTGAGCGCGAAGGAAACACTTGCAAAAGAACCGCTTGTGAAAAAGGACGGCTTAAAAGGCGGTGGCTACTATGTTGAATACCGTACGGACGATGCACGCCTTACAATCGAAGTCATGAAAGAGGCTGTGAAATTCGGAGCAGAAGCGGTCAACTATGCGAAAGTAAAAGAATTTATTTATGATAAAGGCAAAGTTGTCGGTGTTGTCATTGAAGATGTCATGACGGAGAAAACCTACGATGTATATGCGAAGAAAATCGTCAATGCGACAGGTCCATGGGTCGATCAACTAAGAGACAAGGATCACTCAAAAGAAGGGAAGCACTTACAGCATACAAAAGGTATTCACTTAGTATTCGACCAATCAGTCTTCCCATTAAAACAAGCGATCTACTTTGACACACCTGATAAACGGATGGTCTTTGCGATTCCAAGAGAAGGAAAAACGTACGTTGGAACAACAGATACAGTGTACAAAAAGCAGTTGGAACATCCGCGTATGACAAAAGCAGATCGAGATTATGTCATCAAAGCGATTCAATACATGTTCCCTGATCTCAATATTACAGAAAAAGATGTTGAATCTAACTGGGCTGGTCTTCGTCCACTCATTCATGAAGAGGGCAAAGACCCTTCAGAAATTTCTCGTAAGGATGAAGTATGGACATCATCTTCAGGCTTAATCACCATTGCTGGCGGTAAATTAACAGGCTACCGCAAAATGGCTGAGCACATTGTGAATCTTGTACGTGATGGACTGAAAGAAGAAACAGGCAAAGACTTCGGGCCATGTAAAACAAAGCATATGCCAATTTCAGGCGGTCATGTAGGCGGATCTAAAAATATGGCTGCCTTTGTCCAAGCGAAAACAGCAGAAGGAGCATCTGTTGGTTTAACAGAACCGATTGCTCAAAAACTCGCCGAAAAATATGGCTCAAACGTCAGCAGTCTCTTCAAGCGTGTAGAGCAGCTTCAAGGTGAAGCAGACAAACGAAACATTCCAGCGTATGTACTCGCAGAGCTTGTCTATGCAATCGAAGAAGAATTAGCTGTTACTCCTGTCGATTTCTTCTTAAGAAGAACAGGAAGCCTACTATTTAATATCAACTGGGCAAAAAAATATGCACAGCCAGTCGCTGATTATATGGCAGAGCGTTTTGGCTGGGATGAAGCAGTAAAACAGAAGCATCAAACAGAATTAGATCAACTATTCCATGAAGCAGTTGTACCGCTTGATGCTGAATAAAAGAAAAGCCGATCATGTATCGGCTTTTCAGCGTGTAGACAAACCCTCGCATTCTTTGTCAGGTCTGTGCGCCGGTGCTCGTCCTTTCTAGACTTCAAGGGTTTTCAGACTACGCTGAAAGGAAGACAAAGAACTAAAATAAAGATCATTTTAGCCCTTTGTCAGCAATAAGTAAAAGCCGATCATGCATCGGCTTTTTTATTTGTTCAGCATTTTCTTCATCTCTCAATGATATAGCATGACATAAAGGTTGATTCCATATAAAATAGCAGTAGAGGTTATTTTATTGATGATAAGAGCTGGGAGGACGACCATGAGTTGGAAGACGAATTATGAGCGATGGATCAATGAGAAGCACCTGGATACTGAGCTAAGGGAATGGCTGGAGGCACATCAAGATAATCAACAAGCACTTGAAGACTGTTTCTACAAAAACCTTGAGTTCGGCACTGGAGGAATGCGCGGGGAGATTGGTGCTGGCACGAACCGAATGAATGTGTACACGGTTCGTAAAGCATCTGCAGGTCTTGCTGCGTATATTGCGAAACATGGAGAGGATGCAAAAAGAAGAGGCGTCGCCATTGCATATGATTCACGCCATAAATCGCCTGAATTTGCGATGGAAGCAGCCAAAACTCTTGCCGCGCAGGGCATCCAAACATACGTATTTGACGAACTGCGTCCAACACCAGAGCTCTCCTTTGCTGTACGAGAGCTGAATGCATTTGCTGGGATTGTCGTAACAGCAAGTCATAATCCACCAGAATATAATGGCTATAAAGTATATGGAGAAGACGGCGGACAGCTGCCGCCACTTCAAGCAGATCAAGTCATTCAAGAAGTAGATGCAATAGAAAATGAACTGTCGATTTCAGTTGATTCAGAAGAAATGTTAAAACAACAAGGGCTGATCAACATGATCGGAGCAGAAATCGATCATGCTTATATTGAAAAATTAAAAACCATCAGTGTCCACCCTGAGCTGGCAGGTGAGGTCGATGTTAAAGTCGTTTTCACACCGCTTCATGGTACGGCCAACCAGCCTGTCCGAAAAGGGCTTCAAGCTTTAGGCTATCAGCACGTAACCGTTGTGCCTGAACAGGAAAGACCAGATCCGCAATTTTCAACAGTGACATCGCCAAACCCAGAGGAGCATGCAGCATTTGAGTATGCCATCAAGCTTGGCGAAAAGCAGAATGCCGATATCCTCATTGCATCAGACCCAGATGCGGATAGGTTAGGTATTGCGGTCAGAGATCATGATGGAGAGTTTACCGTCTTAACAGGCAACCAAACAGGAGCCCTATTGCTCCATTATTTATTGTCTGAAAAACAAAAGCTTGGTCAGTTGCCGCCTCGTCCTGTTGTGATGAAAACGATTGTCACAAGTGAGCTCGGGCGTGCTGTTGCTTCAGCATTTGGTGCCCATACGATTGACACGCTTACTGGTTTTAAATTTATCGGTGAAAAAATCAAGCAATTCGAAGAGAGCGGGGAATACACGTTTCAATTCGGGTACGAAGAAAGCTATGGCTATTTGATCGGTGACTTTGCCCGAGATAAAGATGCCGTGCAAGCAGCGCTGTTAGCTGTCGAAGTCGCTGCTTTCTATAAAAAACAAGGCAAGTCCTTGTATGATGCGCTTGTTGATATTTTCAAGGAGTTTGGATTTTACCGGGAAGGGTTAAAGTCGTTAACCTTAAAAGGAAAAGAAGGAGCAGAGCAAATTTCAGCGATCCTTCATACCTTTAGAACAAATCCGCCAGCTGCTATCGCGGGTCAGCGCATCACTGTCATCGAGGATTACCAATCAAGTCAAAGATATCTGATTGCCGAAAAGAAAGAAGAAACCATTCACCTTCCAGCATCAAACGTGCTGAAATATTTCCTTGAGGATGGTTCGTGGTTCTGCTTAAGACCTTCCGGAACTGAGCCTAAAGTGAAATTTTATATTGCTGTCAAAGGTACATCGTTAACAGATAGCGAAGAAAAGCTGAAGCATTTGTCAGAAGAAGTGATGAAAGTCGTTTATGAAATTGTGGAAGAAACAGCTAAATAAACAAACAAGGCCATTGTGTGAATACATGATGGCTTTTTCTCCATCAAAAGGATGAGAAAAAATCATCCTTTTAGCGAAAGAACCGGCAGAATGCTCATGATATAATGAGCGTAATGAAAAGAGAAGGCAGCAAATGCCGGGGGTAAACAGTATGGGAGAATATCAAGAGAAGGTTGAAACATTAAAAACGTTAAAAGAAATTGCTGAAAAGCTAAATGAAGGCACGGAAATGAAAGATACGCTTCATGAAGTGCTCCATATGCTGATGGATGTCACAGGCTTTCATTCCGCATGGATTTATTTTATAGAAAAAGACGGCTCGTACGAACTGATGGCAGAGGTCTCCTTACCCGAAGCGCTGGCAAAGCATCAAAAGCAGCTCATGTGCCAAAACGATTGCTATTGCATCAATCGATACACAAAAGGTTCACTCCAATCAGCCACAAACATTATGAATTGTAAACGCATCGAAACGGCGATGAAAAAGCAGCTTGGGGATACTGAAGGAATTACGCATCATGCGACGGTTCCCCTCAAAGCATGTAAGCGTACGTTCGGGTTATTGAATGTGGCGGCAAAAGGAAAAGTCACATTTACGCAAGAAGAATTGAACTTGCTTGAAAGCATTGCGCTTCAAATTGGTACCGCCATTCAACGGATGAAGCTTGTGCAAAACGAACATCAGCATGCTCTTTTGGAAGAAAGAAACCGGCTTGCACAGGACTTACATGATTCCGTTAACCAAATGCTATTTTCAGTCAGCCTGACTGCTAAAGCCGCCCGTCAAATGACAAACGATCAGAATCTTGGGGAAATGATTGATTTTATTCAGCATTTGTCACAAGATGCACTGGTTGAAATGCGGTCACTCATTTGGCAGCTAAGGCCAAGAGGACTTGAAAAAGGATTCACAACAGGGATTCAAGAGTATGCAAAGCTTTTAGGATTACGCTGTACATTATCGTTATCAGGCTGTATGGAGATGGATCATTCCCAGCATGAAACGTTGTTTCGGGTATGCCAAGAAGCGCTGAATAATTGTCAAAAACATGCGGAAGTAGAGGAAGTCAAGGTCCAGCTTAAACAATCAAAAGACACGTTTGAGATGAAAATCATCGACCACGGAAAAGGGTTTCAGTATGACGAGCAAATGAGCCTCCCTTCACTTGGTCTGAAAGGGATGTCTGACCGTATCAAAAGAGCTGGTGGAACATTTTGTATAGAGTCTGAGCTCGGTAAAGGAACCACTATTCAAGTGAAGGTGCCATTTTCTCAAGAAAGGAAGGGGTCGTCATGAGAGTTGTCATTGCAGATGATCATCATATTGTGAGAAAAGGGCTTGTGTTTTTCCTGCAGACACAGCCTGACGTCGAAATCGTTGGTGAGGCTTCTAATGGAGAAGAAGCATTAGAAATTGTCAGACAAACGCGGCCTGATATCGTTCTCATGGATTTATCGATGCCTGTAATGAATGGCATTGAGGCAACGAAACAAATGACGCTGGAAATGCCTGATACCCGCATTGTGATCCTGACAAGCTATGCGGATAAAGATTATGTTATTCCCGCCATTCAAGCAGGGGCAAAAGCCTATCAGCTCAAGGATGTAGCGCCAGAAAAACTTCTTACGACAATGATTGACGTACAAAAGGGCACCTATCAATTAGATGGTCATATCACCAATTTTCTTGTGCAGCATTTGACTGAGCCAAAAGAGCAAAAATGGGAGTTAATGAAAGAGCTGACCAATAGAGAGCGAGATGTCTTATTCGAAATTGCAAAGGGGAAAAGCAATAAAGAAATTGCCTCATCCTTGTTTATTTCTGAAAAAACTGTCAAAACGCACGTATCTCATGTATTATCAAAACTAGAGCTGGCAGATCGTACCCAAGCGGCTCTGTATGCAGTGGATTATCAAAAAAGTCAGCCTAAAGAGCTGCTATAACAGAAGGGAATTTAGTCGTTATGCTAAAACTTTTAAGCGCACATTCAGTTCAATGAATTGAATAAAAAGAGCACGGTTGTTGGTTTATTTGACGTGCCCTTTTGCGTGAAAAGAGAAGCATGTTCAGTCTAATTTCTATGAGTAAAACGAAAAAAGACTTAATGAGTATATGCTCATCAAGTCTTTTTTTATTTTGAAGGGGGTGATAAACCGGCTGACTAAAGGTGAAATGATAAAAGGAGGAAATGAGCATGGAGACATATGAATTAGTGAGTGATTATCGCCATAATGAAAAATTGAAAGAAAGTTTTAATCAGTTAGCGATCAAGACATTTGATTTGGATTTTAGTGACTGGTACAAAAGAGGGTATTGGGATGAAAAATATATTCCTTATTCCTTTGTCCATCACGGGAAAGTGATCTCAAACGCTTCCGTCTATCTCATGTCGCTGATCATTGATGGCCAAACGTATCGAGCTGTTCAAATTGGCACGGTGATGACGGATCAAGCCTACCGCCACAAGGGATTAGCGACAAAGTTATTGCAGCATATTATGGATTCGTACGAACATGATTGTGATTTGATCTTTCTTTTTGCCAATGAAACTGTACTGGATTTTTATCCAAGGTTCGGCTTTACTCGTTATGACGAAAGTGAATTTAGTTTAAATATCGGCAAAAGCGCTATTCAAATGAAAAAGAACGTGCGTTTCAAGCAGCTGACGTTGGAACATGACCTGCCATTACTTGAACAGTTCGCAGAGAAACGCCAAACAGGCTCAATGAAATTAGATGCTAAGGATCATGGCAGCTTATTGATGTTTTATTTTACATTCGTTTGGCGGGATGCCATTTTCTATATTGAAGCGTTGGATACGATTGTTCTGATGAATGAAGAAAATGAAACCATACATGTATTTGATATCATTTCTCTCGAGCGACAAAATATAGAGGAAGTTGTTGCATATATTGTGAGTGAAACGACGGAAAAAGTGCTGTTCTATTTTACACCTGATACGTCAATTGACGGCTTACACGCGGTGAAGGCACCAAATGACGAGGATGCGCTGTTTGTTTATACAAAACAAGATTGGGTAAAAGACCACTTTATGCTTCCAATCACTGCGCACTGCTAAATGTATGTAAAAAGGCTGATCATCAGCCTTTTTCTTTATGTGTACACCGGTTGTGAATAAACTTCAGAAGCAGCAGCCTCTGAAGCATGGTCAATGTACTGCAGGAGCCCATATAAACATTTTTCAACATCAGCATCGTTCCGGTTAAATTGATACGCGTGTAAGAAATGCTCAATACGTTTCGAGAGCAAGTCATCTTGCGTACGTACCATAAGAATAAGTAAATTATCCCATTGCGAGCGATGCGTATAATAAAGTGCTTTATCATAATCCGCCACATTCATCAAACCTTCTCCTTTCCCTTGAGAAGTCCTCATTAGTTTGCTCGGAACATATCGACATTTTCAGGGGAAAAGTTGGTGTCCGCATCAATCGTGTACCGGGAATTATAGGCTGAATAAATGCTTCATGTATGAAAATGGATCGATCAGCAAAACATAAACAAAATATACATGAAAGTGAGAGCAATGATATCATGCAGCCGAAATGGTGGGTGCCTTTTGCAGCAGGAATGGTTTTGTTTGGCAGTTTCATGATCCATCCTCCAACAAATGCAGCGATGCAGCCTGTTGAAAATTGGGAAAGACTTGCGTACACAGCGTTGCAAGAGGAATATGAACGCGCCGCTTTAAACGATTATCAATATATCGGGCGTACACAAGTAAATGAAGATCAGACAAAAGATGTCTTTCGCGTCACCGTGAAGGAAGGCTCAACGCTTTTTGCTGCGCATGCAGAAATCTATTTTCACCCGGTGACCGGTCATTTGATTAGTATTAACGTATTCCGTCTATAAAAAAGCACCTCTTTATTAGAGGTGCCCAGCGTGTAGACAAACCCTCGCATTCGTTGTCAGGTCTGCGCGCTGGTGCTCACGAATGTTCAATTCGCTCCGCAAAAGTAGCTGCCCTTCCTAGACTTCAAAGGTTTTCTATCGCGCTGAAAAGAAGACAAAGTGCTAAAATAAACATCATTTTAGCACTTTGTCAACAATCTAAGCACCTCTTTATTAGAGGTGCCCTTTCCGGATCAATTATTTCATGCTTCCTTGAAGGTATGAGCGGATATCCACGCCAAGTGAATCGGCTAATCGTTGTCCGTAGTCTTCATCTGCACGATAGAAGTTGCAGATCGCAAGTAATTTTGTTTTGTCATTTACGTCTTTCAGGTCAGCGGTTAGATTTTTGATCAATGCTTGTTTCTCTTCTTCAGAATAGCTTCGATATTTTTCCCCAGCTTGTTTGAAGTCGTTTGGTTTTTCAATTTTTTGTCTCACCATACGATCACCGTGAAGAACTTGTTCACTTTCCTTGTAGTGAGGATTTTCTTTTGGCTGATCATCGTAACGGTTTGGTTCATAGTTAATATGACCGCTTGGACGAGTCGTTGTCATAAAGCCATCCTGCTGATTATTGTGTACAGGTGCATAAGGACAGTTCACCGGAATGCGCATATAGTTGGCACCAAGACGATGACGCTGCGTATCTGGATAAGAGAACAGACGACCTTGAAGCAATTTATCTTCAGATGCTTCAATTCCTGGAACAAGTGCACTTGGTGTGAAAGCAACTTGCTCTGTTTCTGCAAAGAAGTTCTCAGGATTGCGGTTCAGAGTCATGCGTCCTACTTTTTGAAGCGGGTAATCTTCTTCGCTCCATGTCTTTGTTGGATCACATGGATCATAATCAAGATCATCATAATCGCTCAGAGGCATCAGCTGGACATATAAGTCCCATGCTGGGTAGTTGCCATTTTCAATACGGTCATATAAGTCTCTTGTCGCATGCTGGAAATCATTCGCTTGGATTTCTGCTGCTTCTTCCATAGATAAATTGCGAATACCTTCTGAAGGTCTCCAGTGATATTTCACATATTTTGTTTCTCCATATTTGTTGACCCATCTAAATGTATGCACACCAGAACCGCGCATTTCAGCATAGTTCGCAGGGATTCCTTCATCAGAGAAGAGCCATGTGAGCATATGAGTGGATTCAGGTGTTAAGGTCATAAAATCCCAATAACGGTCAGGATCTTGGATATTGGTTACAGGATCTGGCTTGAGAGAGTGAACCATATCAGGGAATTTCAATGCATCACGTATAAAGAAGATCGGCAAGTTGTTACCAACTAGATCATAGTTGCCTTCTTCTGTGTAAAATTTGACAGCAAAGCCGCGCGGATCACGCAATGTTTCAGGTGAACCTTTAGGATGAATAACGGTTGAGAAGCGAACAAAAACATCTGTCTGTTTTCCTTCTTCACTTAAGAAAGCCGCTTTTGTATGTTTCTCCATACTATTTTCAACTTCAAACACACCATAAGCGCCGGCGCCTCTCGCATGAACGACACGCTCTGGAATACGTTCACGATCGAAGTGTGCAAGTTTTTCAATCAAATGGTAATCATCAAGAAATGTAGGTCCGCGGTGACCAGCTGTTCTTGAGTTTTGGTTATCGCCAACAGGTACGCCTTGGTTCGTTGTCAAATTTTTATGATTTGAATTTGTCATTCTTTTTCTCCTCCTGTAAACAAAAAAATGGTTTCTAGCAATCTATATACCCTAATTATATTGAATCAAACATGATAGTCAATATCTATTTATAATAATTTTAAATTAATTATTATTACAAGAAGGTAAAGAAAAAGACGAAAGAATAGAATTCTTTCGTCTAAAGGAGGAGCTCTCTAAGAGCATCTTTGTTTTGTGTTAAATCTTTTAATGTGTATTTGTCAAGAACGCGCAAGTAAGCAGTAAGTGCTTCATGAAGTACATGCTTTAATGAACAAATCGGGGAGATGATACAGCTGTTTTTCCTTGGATCAAAGCATTCAACCATGACTAAATCATCCTCTGTATAACGGACAACCTCTCCAATGTTAATGCTTTCTGGGCTTTTCCCAAGCCTAATCCCGCCATTTCTTCCACGGATCGTTTCAACATAGCCGCGTTTTCCAAGATGATAAATCACCTTTGTCAGATGATTTTTAGAAATGCCATAAACATCGGCGATCTGCTGAATATTTGACAGTTCATTGTTCTCTCTTGATGCTAAATAAATGAGTACTCTTAATGAGAAATCTGTATAATTCGTTAGTTTCATTTTGACAACCTCTAAACCCTATAGAGTTTTGTATCATCGTAACACATTTTAGACAAAAACTGTTCGAGAAAGTGTTAAATGTGTCAACATTCAAAACATGTATTATAAATATTGCTTTTATAAGTTGTCATCCGTTACGATAAAGATGTATTTAAAATACATCTTTAGGAAGAAGGAATGACGATGTTATCTAAAGATCAAATGAACGCTATTAAACAATCAGCCCCTCTATTAAAAGCCGAGGGAACCAAACTTGTGACTGTTTTTTATCAAAATATGATTCGTCAGCATCCAGAGCTACTCAATCAATTTAATCAAACAAACCTCATGAACGGAAGTCAGCCAGAGGCGCTTGCTGAGACACTATATCAAGCTGCACTACACATCGATCGATTAGAAGAATTACTTCCTGTGGTCAAACAGATTGCCCATAAGCATGTCAGTGTGATGGTCAAAAAAGAGCAATATCCAATCGTCGGATATCACTTGATTGAAGCGATGAAAGAAGTGTTTGGTTTAACGGAAAAAGATGACACGCTTTTAGCTTGGAAGGCCGCATATGACATCATTGCAAATATTTTTATCACGATTGAAGCAGAAATGATGGAGGTGAATGTAAAGCAACCAGGTGGATGGGCAGATGTGAAGCCGTTTGTGATAAAGAAAAAGGTACAGGAATCTCCAGCGCTGATCTCCTTTTACTTAGTACCAGAAGATGAATCAGAGCTGCCAATGTTTGAAGCAGGTCAATATATGACGGTTCAGGCAGATATGCCAGGTGAGGCTTATATGTGTAGCAGACAATACAGCTTATCAGATCAGCATCATCCATCTTATTACCGCATCACAGTGAAGCGCGATGGTCATGTGTCTACATTTTTGCATGATGAAATGGAAGAAGGAGACGTTCTTCAAGTGAGTATGCCGCAGGGAATGTTCTGCTTGCAAGAAGCCACAAAAGAGCCTGTTTATTTCATTAGTGCTGGTTCTGGAGTCACGCCAATGATCGGTTTATTGAAAACAGCAGCGCAAAACAGCCATCCATTTATAATGATTCATGCAGATCGATTAGAGGATGTCACCGCTTTTGAAAATGAATTTGAAAGCGTTCTAGCATCAGCTCCGCATGGCCGCATCATCTTATGTAATGAACAATTTGCGCAGTCTGGTAAGGGTGAGCTTGTTGAAAAGGCAGCTTCCCGCATTGACCGTCCATTCCTTCAATCAGTGGTTGGAGAAGGGAAAGGCCAATTTTATCTATGCGGTTCCCCGGTGTTTACACAGGAGATGATTCATATACTAAAAGAGCTGGGAATTCCAGAACAGAATATACATTTCGAGTCATTCGGCGGGCAATCCACGAAAGAAATGGAAGTCGTCTAAACGAATGGCGGAACATCATGTTTTTTTAGATGCGCTCATATAGTAGGGATAAGTCCGATGAGGAGGGATGGTTTCCTTGAGCGTATCAGAAAAACGTCTTTTACAAAGAGCCATTGATGAAATTACAGAAATTGCAGAAGGATTTGGTCTAGATTTTTATCCGATGAGGTATGAAATCTGTCCCGCGGAAATTATTTATACGTTCGGTGCATACGGAATGCCAACACGATTCAGCCACTGGAGCTTTGGTAAACAATTTCATAAAATGAAGCTTCATTATGATTTAGGATTAAGCAAAATTTATGAGCTAGTCATCAATTCAAATCCTTGCTACGCCTTTCTACTTGATAACAACACGCTTGTTCAAAATAAATTAATTGTGGCTCATGTACTGGCACACTGTGATTTCTTCAAAAATAATTGCCGTTTTCAAAACACAAAACGAGACATGGTAGAAAGCATGTCAGCAGCGGCAGAGCGGATCAAGGAATATGAGCATCTTCATGGAACAAAAGAAGTTGAATCCTTTTTAGACGCCGTATTGGCTCTTCAGGAGCATATTGATCCGTCTCTTGTTCGTTCAAAACTAAGCTGGAATATCGGCGATGAAGAAGAATATGAAGATGACCAACCAAAGCGTCAGACGCCGTATGATGATTTGTGGGGAATGGATGAGCCGAAAATACGTGAGAAAAAGAAAATCGCCAAGCCATTTCCGCCAAAGCCGGAAAAAGATATTTTACTTTTTATTGAGGCGCACTCCCGGGAGTTAGAGGCGTGGCAGCGCGACGTCCTCACGATGCTGAGGGAGGAAATGCTCTATTTTTGGCCGCAGCTAGAAACAAAGATTATGAATGAAGGCTGGGCATCGTATTGGCATCAGCGGATTATGCGAGAGCTTGATTTAGATTCAAGTGAATCGATCGAGTTTGCCAAATTAAATGCTGGCGTGGTGCAGCCGTCAAAAACAGGCATCAATCCTTACTATTTAGGTTTGAAGATTTTTGAAGATATCGAAGAGCGCTATGACAACCCATGTGAAGAATTAAAAAAAGCAGGGGTGACAGAAGGATCGGGCCGCAGCAAAATGTTTGAAGTAAGGGAGATTGAATCAGATATTTCCTTCATTCGAAATTACTTAACAAAAGACCTTGTGATGAGAGAAGATTTGTACTTGTTTCAAAAACAAGGGAGAGATTATAAAGTCATCGATAAAGAATGGAAGGCTGTTCGTGATCAGCTAGTCAGCATGAGGGTCAATGGCGGCTTTCCTTATTTGACCGTGATGGATGGCGACTATTTAAAAAACAATGAACTCTATATTAAACATTGGTATGAGGGCATTGAACTAGATCTGAAATACTTAGAAAAAGTACTCCCATATTTGTATCAGCTATGGGGAAGAAGTGTGCATATCGAATCCATTCTTGAAGGAAAAGAAGTCATGTTTTCGTATGATGGAAAAGGAGTCCACAGAAAATATCTCGCATAAAAAAACAAAAAAAGATGTCTCTTAGCAGACATCTTTTTTGCCAGTTTTATTGGTTTTTCAGCAGTTTGAAAATGTGTTTTGCTTGATCGGTGTTTTCCATCAGACCTTTTAGCTTTTGGCTTGTTGGGCCATACGCAAAGAATGGCACTTCATCGCCCGTATGACCTGATGTGGTCCAGCCTGTATGTGATCTCACGTTGATCACTTCTTCAATCGCATCATCAATTTTAAGAGCATCCTTTGTTTCAGCGGCCTTTTGAATGGAGGCCATTTCTTCTTTTGTGAAATCAAGATCGATATATTGTTTCAGCGCTGATTCAACAGGCATGCCACTGACGATTTTGTTTGCGATAAAATCAGGGGTCTTTTTCGCTGCTTTTACCGGTTTGTAATCCCAGCTGCCTGAGCCGTCTGCCCCAAAGGAAAGTCCGCCAGTTGAATGATCGGCAGTGGTGATGACTAACGTATTTTTATCCTTTTTTGCAAAACGAATCGCTTCTTCAAATGCTTTTTCAAAATCCTTCATTTCACTCATGGCACTCACAATATCATGATCATGTCCTGCCCAGTCAATTTGGCTGCCTTCCACCATAAGGAAAAATCCATTTTTGTTTTTAGACAGCTGTTTAATGGCTGAAGATGTCATGTCTTGCAGGGAAGGGGTCTTTTTATCACGATCAATCGCTTTATCAAGACCGCCATCAGCAAAAATGCCTAACACCTTTTGGTTTTTGTTTTTTTGTAAGGCATCTTTATTGGTGACATAATCATATCCGGCTTGTTTAAATTCCTTCGTTAAATCACGATCCTTTCGGACAAAATCGACGAGACCTCCGCCAAGCATGACATCGACTGTATGCTGTTTACCGATTTTTTCATCGAAGAAATCATCAGCGATGGCTGCTGTGTTTTTTCTCGATACATCGTGAGCCGCATACGCAGCAGGGGTGGCATTTGTTAATTCAGAGGTCACGACAAGTCCCGTAGATTTTCCCTTCCGTTTTGCTTCTTCTAGAACTGTTTTTAATTTTTTCCCGTTTTTATTGACACCGATCGCATTGTTGTAAGTCTTTTTACCAGTTGCCATAGCTGTACCAGCTGCGGCAGAATCAGTGATATTGCTTTTTGAGTCGTTAGGGTATGTTTTGTGCATGCCAGTGAGGTAAGGGTCAAACGCTGTTCGCTTTGAAAGGTCTCCGTTGTGCTTAAATGAACGGTAAGTTGAAAGATACGGTGTTCCCATGCCATCCCCGATCAGCACGATCACATTTTGCACGTCATTTTTTGGCTTCTTTTTAGCCTCTGCTTTGTCAGCTTGTCCAAATTCAATTCCTGAAAAAATGCCAATCGATAGCACAGATGCTGCCGCCACTGCAGCGATTTTCGTTTTCGAGCTTTTCAACACACTCATTCATTTTGCCTCCTCAATGTTTATGTATCGCTCTTACGTTTACAATGGTAGAGCAGAATTGTGGATTCCCATTTACAGGATCGTAAAGTTCCCTTTAAAATTGTAAAGGCCCACTTTACATAGAATGAGCCAAAAAGAGAAATGAATGTATCATTTATCCATGACAAGATGCGTTTATTTTGTCATGATTGTGTAATGAAAATGAAATATAAAGAACCCTAAAAAAAAATAAATTTTGCCGAATTAATAAGCATAATGTCGTAGGAAGTCAAGACTATTTCTTCTGGTATTTGATCCTTATAATAGTAAGTAGATAAAAATTCGGATCTCGATAGATACATACAGGAGGAACAAATGAAAAAACAATTGATCACAGCTGCAAGTGCAGTTTTACTTGGGACGACATTATTTGCCGGAGCTGCCTCAGCACAATCAGTAAAAGTTCAAAAAGGTGACTCTCTTTCTGTTCTAGCGAAAAAATACAAAACAAGCGTGAGCAAGATTAAATCAGACAATAAGCTGAAATCTAACACGATATTTGTTGGACAAACGTTAAAAGTAAATGGTACTGCCGCAAAAAAAATAACGAAAACATCAAAAACAACAACAAAAGTAAAAGCGGCGTCAGCCACAGCCACTCATAAAGTTGTGAAAGGTGATACATTATCTAAAATCGGCAAAAAGTACGGCATGACTGTAAAAGAGCTGAAATCGTTAAATAAACTCAAAACAAACCTGATCAAAATTGGGCAAAAGCTAAAGGTCAAAAAGACGTCTAAAAAAGTGAAAACAACACCTGTTAAAGAAAAAACAGTTTCTGCTTCTTCTTTAAACACGTCTAAGCTTGTTGCGGATGCTAAAGCGCACAATGGCACACCATATAGATGGGGTGGAACGACACCAAAGGGCTTTGATTGCAGCGGGTTTATGTGGTATATCATTAACAAACAAAAAAAGATTTCAAGACAAACAACTGAAGGTTTTTGGGGATCAATGAAAAGCGTATCAACTCCAAAGGTTGGCGATTTTGTGTTCTTTACAACATATAAATCGGGTCCATCTCACATGGGTGTCTACATTGGGAACAACAAGTTTATTCATGCTGCTTCCGATGGTGTGACGATCAGTGATATGAATTCAAGCTACTGGAAGCCGATTTACCTTGGAGCGAAAACATTTGTAAACTAATTTATTTTAAGAGACTGCTGATGAAGCAGTCTTTTTTATTTGCGCTGTAGACTTAAGAAAATAAATCGATATTCAAAAAAGCCCGTGCTACTTGGCATTAGTCAAGTAACACGGGCTTTTCATGTTGAGAACGGCTTAAAAGCCTAATTGAAGATCGATATCGATTGATACGATGGCATAGACACATACAATGACAAAGATATTCAGTACGACACCGAGAAACCCAGGGCCCGTACGGCCTTTTTTAATGAACAGTTCAATAATGCCAAATGGAACTGCGGCCATTGCAAAAGGAAGCATCTGAAAAGAATAAAATGTCACATTACTGATAATGGCGAGGTTCAGCATGAGCAGGGATAATATCGCAGTACCGACAGAAATCCAGCCAAATACATTATGCTCTTTAAAAATTCTTACCAATTCCATAATTCCACCTCGCTCACTTTTGCCGTTTTAATGCGTTTTGTCTTCACAAATTTCTCGATTTCTTTCGAAGGACCTGTGATCACAGAGCCATAAATCGTGACACCATTTTGGTTGATATAGCGTATTCGGTTTGACAGATCCAGTTCAGGTCTGCCAGAGATTGTTTTTGCCCAGGTTGGGTGCTGATTGACATAAGTAAGGGCATCTTTAAATTGATCTACCTCTGTTTTTGATGTGTGCTGAAGCTCTTTTAAGAATTCAGAGTCTCTTCCAGGAAAGCCAATTGGCCGCTGATTCTCGCTTAATGAATCCTCTGTTTTAATCGCATTCCAGAGCACTTTCATATCATATTTTTTAGCAAAGGAATAAACGTTCTTTGGTGTATACGCTTTGTCATAGGAGACATACACTTCACTGACTGTTCCTTCAGGAAGCTTGTCTAAAGTAGTGAGTGTTTGTTTTTTTGATGCATCTGCCTGAGTAGAAGGATGGGTAAAAAAATCCTCCGTATCGCGTGCGCTGTCACCATAATATGAGATGGTTGGCTGTTTTAATTTATCGAAAAACATCTCGATTTGTTCACTGCCAATGGCTTCTGTTTTATTGCCAATTTGTTTTTGCAGCTTCAATTCGGTGTTCATTCCAAAAAGCTTGACTTGGCCTTTTAAATCCTTCATATCAATCGCCACGTTTGGTTTCGTCAAAGCGACTGTTACAGCGGCTGTTTCCATGAAGTGATTCCCTTTACTCTCTGCTCCGCCAACGCCGTAGTATAGATAACTTCCTAATGTACAAAGCGGTAAAATAATAAGTGTAGAGATGACAGCAAGTACAGAAATACGTAAATAAGACTTTCTTTTTCCGTATTGCAAGATGGCTTTTTGCTTTTCAGGACTGATGGAAAAATCGGTCCAATCCGAGTCGTTCAGTTCCTGACTTAAGCGTTTTTCATTTTCTTCAAGCTCTTCTTCAAACGCTATCATTTCTTCCTCGTTCATCTCACCATTATTATATTGTTCCCATCGCTTGTTAAACTCTTCATTCATCATTAACACCTCTGTTGTAAAGTGCTTTTAGGCGCTGCCTTGCACGAAATAAAACACTTTTAAAATTTGCTTCAGTAATATTCATGACCTTGGATGCTTCCTTGTAATTCAGTTCTTTTAAATAATACAATGTCAACGCTTCTTTGTAGTTATCTGGAAGCTGTTCTAAATACATGTTGAGGACTTCTTTTATTTCAACCTGTTCAGCAGGGCTTTGTACAGACGTTTGTAAAAGGCCGCCAATAAGATCATCCGATATGGTCACTTCTTTTTTATGTTTCCTGACATAATCAATAAAAGCATTTCGTGCCACCTGAAATAACCAAGGTTTCACTTTGCTATGGTCGTAGGAATGAATATGTATATAAGCACGCATAAAGGTTTCCTGCAATAAGTCTTCTGCCAAATGTTTGTCTTTTGTCATGGAGAGCAGAAACCTGTAAACATCGTTCATATACATTTGATAAATTTCATCGATCGTCACTGATTTTTCTCCCCTCTATGTTATACACGCATAAGAAAGGCATAAAGTTGCACGAAACTTCTCAATACCGTACAATACTCATTTCTTTCGCCGAATCAAAATCATTTCTCCTTATCATAGCGAAATTTGCACCATTTATAAAGCATTTTCAATAGAACAAATCAGGAAAAAACCTTAAAAAACGACAAAATTGGACACAATTCCTCTTCTATTCTCTCCTAAAACCATAGACCTGAATACAGAAAGAACGATGATTTAAAAAGAAAAATGATGTGATGGTTTGGCTGCTTCATGAAAATTTTAGTACCAGGTAATAAAAAATTTGTTATAATAGAAACAAATCCTTCATTCTTCAAACAAAGGAAGTGCACTATGTATAAATTTTCAGGCTATACCATTAAAGTAGTATTTACTCTCCGAGGCGGAATCAAAGTATATCAAAAAGAGAATCTGCCAACGGATCGGGGATTTGTCATTGCATGTACACATGAGGGTTTTGTGGATGTTCTTGCATTAGGCGCAGGAATTCTTCCGTTTGAGATCCACTACATGGCGAAAAAAGAATTGTTTGCAAACAAATGGATCGGTGGATTTTTAAAGAAGATTCATGCCTTTCCAGTTGATCGAGAGAATCCTGGGCCAAGCAGTATTAAAACGCCCATTAAATTATTAAAAGAGGGAAAGATCGTCGGGATCTTTCCAAGTGGAACACGTACAACAGAGGATGTACCTTTAAAAAGAGGTGCGGTTACTATTGCGCAGCTCGGTAAAGCGCCAATCGTTCCAGCAGCGTACAAAGGACCGTCCAATGCGAAAAGTCTTTTCAAAAAGGGGAAAATGCGCTTAATTATTGGTGAACCGATTGAGCAGTCAGAATTTGAGCATCTGCCGCCAAAAGAACGATTAGGTGCCATGACGGAAGTATTAAACACGAGAATTAAAGAACTTGAAGCTCAATTAATGGAAAAGGCATAAGAAAAACGACCGCTTGCTTTGGCAAGGGTCGTTTTTTTCTTAAGAAGCGCCTTCTTCAGCGGCTTCTGCTAATTGTTCATTTAACTTTTTGACTTCGATATATACCACATGGTGTCCATCGACTTCATTAATGATAAATTCATAGCCTTGTTCACGAATGGTGTCATTTTTCTCAACTTCATATTTCTGAGTAAGGAACCAGCCGCCGATCGTATCGACTTCTTCGTTATCAAGCTGCGTACCTAAGAGCAAGTTGACTTGGTCCACTAGAACCTTTCCATCAAAGATGTAATGGTCTTCTCCAAGTTTACGCACTTCGTTGATTTCATCCATATCGAATTCATCACGAATTTCACCGACGATTTCTTCAAGGATGTCTTCTACAGTCACAAGACCAGCTGTACCGCCGTATTCATCTGATAAAATCGCCATGTGTACACGTTCACGCTGCATTTTGAGCAATAAATCATGTACAGGAACGGTTTCAATCACATGAATAATTGGATTGACAAACTTTTCGATCGTATCACTTGTAGAACACTCACCGCTAATACATGCAGTAAGAACCTCTTTAATGTTCAGAACACCAATCATATTATCTTTATCGCCATCTTCAATTGGATAACGTGTATATTTCTCTACCTTGGTCACTTTCAGCATTTCCTCAATGGTAATATCATGAGGGAAGCTGACAACTTCGGTACGAGGAATCATAATTTCTTTCGCCAGACGGTCATCAAATTCAAAAATTTTATTTACATATTTGAATTCAGACTGGTTAATTTCGCCGCTTTTATAGCTCTCTGATAAAATAATCCGCAATTCTTCTTCAGAGTGCGCCATGTCATGCTCAGAAACTTGCTGAAGACCGAACGCTTTTGTTAACAAACGAGCAGATCCATTTAATACCCAGATAAACGGGAACATCACTTTGTAAAAAATCATGAGCGGTCTAGCAAAAAGAAGAGATACTTGCTCCGCCTTTTGAATGGCGAGTGTTTTTGGTGCAAGTTCTCCAACCACAACGTGTAAAAACGTCATAATACTAAACGCAATAATAAAAGTGACAATAGAACTAGCTGATTGAGGAATGGACAGCTCTACAAATAGTGGAGCAAGCATGTGCGCAATTGTTTCTTCCCCTAACCAACCAATACCAAGGGCGGTAATGGTAATACCGAGCTGACAGGCCGACAGATACTCATCAAGGTGAGTCGTGACATGCTTGACAGCAACTGCTGTTTTATTACCTTCTGCGATTAACTGATCAATTCTTGAGCTTCTTAAGCGAATGATCGCAAACTCTGATGCAACGAAAAATGCGGTTAAAGCTATAAGCAAAGCAACTATAAGTAAATTAACTATGTCCAATTAAGGCCTTCGTTCTGACTTTGAGAACGAAGGTAACACCTCCTGTTTAGTAAAAATTTTAACTTAACAGCAGTAAAAATGATTGGACAGCCGTCATCTTCTCAGGTGTAAGCTGTTCTTTTAATTTTTCACGTTGTTCTGGTTGAAGCTGCTTACAACGTACTAAAATGCGGTCCATATGCTCGTTCATCCGATCGATATCAGAGGTTAAATGGACAAGTTCATCAGGATCTTCCTTTTGAGAAGGGAATTGTTCATCTAATCTGGATTTGATGTCAGAAAGAGCCAATCTCTGCTGTTTGCAAAGAACGATTAATTGTAATCGTTTTAAAGCATGTTCATCGTAATAACGATAATTTGAGCAAGATCTAACAGGCGCAAGCAACCCTAGATTTGTATAATAATCTACAGTACGTTTCGTCACCTGTGCAATCTGTGCTAGTTCACCAATACGATACTTTTTCTCAGCCCCATCTGAACATCTCCTCCTAACCGTCACGTTATAGTTTATGAAAATAGTTTAATATAATTCTAGCCTGAAATACAAGTTAATTGTTCATATTTCCTGCCGATATGAAGAGTAAAGAAGGGTTTCTTAGTCTAGATTGACATGGCAAATTTAACATAGTGATACAGGAATTTTCAGATTATTTATGGTAAGATAAAATGAAGACCGTTTCATATATATGTAGAGAAGCGGATTTATACGTGAACCGGAGGTGGTTAAGTGGGGCCCTCAATATAGTCTTATTTAATCAGTTAACCGTTTTGCAAAACATAACATCATCAATCAGGAGGTGACTCCTTGTTCTTCTAAGAAAGAGCAAGGTTAAATGGACGATATTGTTAATCTGAGTATAGTCGGTGTTTTGATTGCTTTAACAGCTTTCTTTGTTGCATCTGAATTTGCCATAGTAAAGGCGAGAAGCTCAAGAATTGATCAGCTTGTTGCCGAAGGGTCTAAAAAGGCCATCGTGGCGAAAAAGGTGACATCAAGGCTTGATGAATATTTGTCAGCCTGTCAGCTCGGTATTACAGTGACATCCCTTGGTTTAGGGTGGATTGGTAAGCCAGCTGTAAAAGAACTTTTGGTTCGAGGTTTCGGTTTGACAAACATTCCTGATTCAGCAATCAGCCTGATCTCAGCAACACTTGCGTTCTCTATTATTACCTTTTTGCATGTAGTCGTCGGTGAGCTTGCACCAAAAACACTGGCGATTCAAAAGGCGGAAAAAATGACGCTCTGGCTGTCAGGCCCGCTGCATGCATTTTATATCCTGATGTTCCCTTTCATTTATGTGTTAAACGGGTCAGCCCGTGTTCTAACCAAAATGATGGGCATCGATATGGGGTCTGAAAAAGAACATTCCCATTCTGAAGAGGAATTAAAGATTTTATTATCTGAGAGCTTAAAAAATGGGGAAATCAACCCATCAGAATATAATTATATGAACAAAATTTTCGACTTCGATAATCGAATTGCCAGAGAGATCATGGTCCCGCGGAGAGAAATTTGTGCCATTCCAGAAGATATGCCGCTAGATGATATCCTCTCCATCATGACGCAGGAGAAGTATACACGCTTTCCCGTGTTTTCAGGCGATAAAGACCATGTTATCGGCATGCTGAACAAAAAGCAGCTCTTTGCAGATCTTGTGTATCAAGGAGAAAAAGATCAACTGAAGATTCAAGATTATATATATCCAGTGATTGAGGTCATTGATACGATTCCTATTCAGGAGCTTCTCGTCAAGATGCAGCGAGATCGAATGCATATGGCGATTTTAACCGACGAATATGGCGGAACGTCTGGACTTGTCACAACAGAAGATATTTTAGAAGAGATTGTTGGAGATATTCGAGATGAATTCGATGAAGATGAACAGCCGGTTATTCAAAAAAGAGCCGATCATCATTATGTTTTAGATGGCAAAGTCAGATTAGATGAAGTTCAAGATTTGATCGAAATGTCATATCATGATGAAGAAATTGATACAATAGGCGGGTTAATCTTAAATGAGAATATTGATATCCGAGAGGGACAATCCATTTATCTTGATGATATTCGGATGAAGGTCTTGGAGATGGATGGACGCTATGTGAAAAAGATCGACCTGAAGAAAGGCGTCACATCATCAGAAAAAGGAAATGCACGCACAGGGCTTGATATAAAAGAGCCGCTGTTAGTAAATGAAATGACCTTGAGCGAAAAATAAGCTCAAGGTTTTTTTAGGTATTTAGTCTCTTTTTACGAATGTTCGTTCGGGTTATAATAAGAACAAACGTTCGATAGAGGGGGATGGACATGCTTTGGTATGAAACAGCAAGTATCACGGAGAAAAAAACCTCAATGAAACGAATTGAGTTTCATTTGAAGAATTTCAAAAATTACCAGGCTGCGATTTTAAATATCGAAAGACAGCTTGAAAAAAGAAGTACGCATCATTTGGATCACATGACACGGAAGAAGTTAGAACAGCAAAAAAATCAGTATGAACTCATCGTTGCTTGTATTGAAACAGCACTAAAAGAGCTGGATGAGATAGAGAAGCAGCTCATCGATTACAAATACTTTCGAGATTGGCGTATGGCCAAATGTGCGATGGAAATCGGCTATAGTGAAAAAACCCTCTTTTTAATGAAGCGCCAGCTTATGGATCAACTGCTCATTAGCTTAGCTGCGATTACCAATATTTAAAAAAGGTGTTGTCCTATTTGATAGAACGCAGCAAAGAGACAGAAAGACCCGATGATTGTCGTCAATAAGTAGACAGCAAGTTTTCCGTTTTGCCGCTGCTCTAGCATGGTCGCAGACTCTACACTAAACGTAGAGAATGTTGTGAAACCACCGAAAAAACCTGTTCCAATGATCACAAGCAGCGGATGATTGGCAGTCACGGCACCTGTCAGTATACCTAAACCGGCAGCACCTAATAAGTTGATGAGAATAATACTGTACGGGAAACGAGCATGAGAATTAGTTTTCTGTATCGATTGGCTAATGAAAAAACGAAGGGCGCTGCCAATCCCGCCGGCAATAGCTGTATATAAAATGATCATTTATCTGCCTCCTCTCTGCTGCTTATTTTGATGAAAGAGCTGCTGAGCTAGCATTAGACCACATAAGGCAGCGGCTACTCCGGCAATGACTGAGAGCAGGATGTAGATCACACTTGAAGTGAATTGCCCAGTCTGTAATAAAAGAATCGTTTCTTTAGAAAAAGTGGACATTGTCGTAAAACCTCCGCAAAAACCTGTTCCGATCAAAGCGGCAAGATATTTTTTTCCCTTCTGGAACATAAAATATCCAGTTGAAAAACCAAGAAGCAGACTGCCTGTCACGTTTTCGATTAGCGTTGCATAGGGGAATGTTTGGCTGACGATCGATTGGCTTAGTTCATATCTGCAAAGTGTCCCAATCAGTCCACCAATAAATACGGCAAGATACGCTTTCATTTACATCATTTCTCCTTTAGAAAAAATGGCGGGTGATCCGTCACCACACCATCAACGGGATATTTTTTGATTCGATCGGCTGTTTTTTGATCTTTCACAGTCCATATAAACACATCCATCTCGAATGCGTGGATGCGGTCTATCCACCACCTGTTGATCATCGTTTTTTTCATATTAAGACAATTTGCAAACGAGCTGTATGCCGTTAACTTTCTTTTCGTCAGTTTAAATGCATTGGGCTTTATAATCAAAGCTGTTCGAAGAGAAGGGGCGAAAGCTTTGATTCTTTGAAGTGCATGATCGTCAAAAGATTGAATCATGATATGACGAGAATAGGCAAACCGATTGATGATGCGGGCAACTGCCTTTTCAATTCCTATCTGCCGTTTTGGGTGTTTGATCTCGATCAATATCCCAATCCGCTGGCTGTATCTTTCAAGAATCTCTTGTAATGTTGGCATTCGTTCATTCGTGTACTGTTGGTCAAACCAGCTTCCTGCGTCCAGTTTTTTCAACTGATCAAGTGTATAGCTTTTGACTAAGCCGGCCCCGTTCGTCGTTCGGTCAACTGTATCATCATGGATCACGACGACGTGCTGGTCCAATGTGAGCTGTACATCTAATTCAATATAATCTGCACCCTGCTGAACAGCTAAATCAAATGCAGCAATTGTATTTTCTGGGGCAGCGCTTGATGACCCTCTATGCGCAATAATATACACATGCTCCAGCTCCCTGACTTAAGTTCTGGTCTTATCATATCAAATGCTTTACCGTTTTTCCTTCTTTACTATATGGACGAAAGAAGAGCTGTATGTAATGGTGAAGCGGATTGCTAAGAAAGTATGATAATACAAATGTGATAAGTTGCAGGAATATCCCAAGCCATGATTGAGTAAATCTGAAGTACATCAATTTTTTCTTCGATCAATTTTGTCCAAATCGTCAGCGTTCGCCAAAATATTAGTGCTTTCGTCATGTTGACTGAAAATTCTGATGTTTTATAATGATGAAAAGGAGGCGAGATGATTGGGTAAAGGGAGAATTAGAGTGGAAGAACGTATTAAGGCCGAAACGGATGCTGAAATGTTTAAAGCGACTCTCCTTGATCAGGCTCAGAAGAAAAAGTAGTTTGCTGCCCGTCGATATGTCTCTAGCCAAAATTTCATAATTGAACATCATGCCTCGGGACTGGTCCCGAGGCTTTTTATTTAGAGGTCAGACATTTATGAGAGGACATAAACGAAGGTTATATTATAAACTAGAGAGGATTGTTTTAAAGGAGAGAGACAAACATGTTTACACAAAAATGGATGGATACATATTTTACAGTAGATGTTGCGATCCAAATCGGTATTAGCCTTTGTATTTTATTGCTTTTTTTATTGCTTCGGAAAGTATTTACGAAGTACTTATTTCATCTTCTCTTTAGGCTGACCAATCGGTCTAAAACGGAGGTCATTAACCAAATTGTTGTGGCATTCGAAAAGCCAGCCAGACTGTTTTTTGTCGCACTTGGGTTATATTTTGCGTTAAGACAGGCACCATACTTTGAGCATCATATGGATGTCATCGTCAAATTATATAGATCCTCCATTATATTGATGCTGACGTGGGGGCTTTGTAATTTAACCGCAGCTTCTTCTTTCTTATTTCAAAAAGTAAATTCGAAATTTGAATTAGAAATGGATGATATTTTAGCGCCGTTTTTATCAAAGGTGCTTCGTTTTATTATTATTGCACTAAGTATTAGTGTCATTGCACAGGAATTTAATTATGATGTAAATGGACTTGTGGCAGGTCTTGGTCTAGGGGGTCTAGCCTTTGCGCTTGCTGCACAGGATACGGTGGCGAACTTTTTTGGAGGGGTCGTCATCATTACAGAGAAGCCTTTTACAATGGGCGACTTTGTGGAGACGCCAAGTGTTCTTGGGACTGTCGAGGACATTACATTTCGAAGTACAAAATTTAGAACACCTGCTGAAGCTGTCGTGACAGTTCCGAATTCTACGCTTTCAAAGGAACCAATTACGAACTGGACGAGAATGAATAAACGCCAAATTACGTTTTCCGTACGTGTATCCTACAATACACCAAAGGAAAATCTGGACCATTGTATCAAACGTCTCAAACAAATGCTTTATGAACATGATGGGGTGCACAAGGAGACAATCATGGTGAATCTCGATGTACTGGCAGACAGTTATTTGAATTTATTTTTTAACTTTTACACAAACACGACGGCCTGGGCTGAAAACCTGAATATCAAACAGGACATTAACTACCGTATTATGGATATCTTCCATGAAGAAGGTGTAGAATTTGCCTTCCCTGGACAGACCATTTACATGAAACAAAAAGGTGAAAAACAGCTGAGTGAATAAAGGAGGAAGGATGAGTGGATCAAACAAAGGTGGCAGTGCTAAGAGAGAAATTAACGCAGGCTTCACATATTATGGTACTTTCAGGTGCGGGGATGAGCACGGAATCAGGTATTCCTGATTTTAGGTCAACGGGCGGTTTATGGACTGAAGACACCGCTCGCATGGAGGCGATGAGCCGGTCCTACTTTTTATCAAATCCTCATCAATTCTGGCCGAAATTCAAGGAATTGTTTCAGATGAAAATGAGCGGGGAGTACGAGCCGAATAGCGGGCATACCTTTTTAGCCAGCCTTGAGAAACAAGGAAAACTTGTAGAGATTTTTACCCAAAATATTGATGGCCTGCATAAAAAAGCAGGAAGCCAGCATGTATATGAACTTCACGGCTCCATTCAAACAGCTACTTGCCCATCATGCCAAGCGACATATGAACTGCCTTATTTATTACAAGAAGAAGCGCCTGTATGTCTAAAGATTTCCTTAGACGGACGGACATGTGGACAAGTGCTGAAAACAGATGTTGTCCTTTTTGGAGACAGGGTCAAACATTTTGATCAAGTAGAGAAATCACTTCAGCGAGCGGACCTTCTGCTCGTCATGGGGACTTCCCTAGAAGTAGCGCCAGCAAGATATATTCCAGAAGATGCCGCTCAAAATCCTTCCATCTTCAAGGTGATGATGAATTTGAGTGAAACAGAATACGATCCACTGTTTGATCTTGTCTTTCATGAACGAATTGGCGATCTCGTGAAAGCTTTATAAATCATCAAAGACCCCGCATCCAAAAAAGGAGCGGGGTCTTACTTTATTGTTGTAGCGGCTTCATTGTTTCATCAAGGACTTCAAATGTATAGCCCTTCGCTTTTAGCTGTGTGAGCAAACTGTTTAAGTATTTTGCTGTCGCTGGCTGATCGTGCATTAAGATGATTTTTGGTTCTTTTGGATGTTTTGTCTCTAGCATTTGCAGCTGATTCAATACCTCTGGTACATATTTAGAGCTTTTATATTTCCAGTCAAGACTGTCAATTGTCCAATCCCAGTAGATAAAGCCTTTTTGTTTTAAACGTGCTTTTTGCTGATCCGTTAAATTTGGAGCGCTGCCATAAGGTGTTCTCACAAGGTGTGTATACTCTCCTGTGACAGAAGCCAAAATGCGCTGATCTTCCTTCATCTCATTAACGGGAGAATCACTTTTTTGATAAAAGCGTTTCACATCATGTGTGATCCCATGAAGCCCTAACTGATGACCTTCTTGATGAAGTCTTTTCACAGCTGCCGGATGTTCTTTAATCTGTGGCCCAAGCATGAAGAATGTGGCCTTTACTTGATGTGCCTTAAGCACATCTAAAAGCTGGTTTGATGTCGCTGACGGACCATCATCGAAGGTTAAAAAGATCGTTTGATTCGTTACATGTTTGTTTGGGTTGATCTTAAAATGTGCATCTAATGTTTTCGTAGAATCATCTTTTGCTTTCAGACTTGTGCTTGTGTCTCGGAATTGACTGCTCGCAGACATTTTAGCCGGCTGATCTGCTGCCTGCATATTGGTTTTAGATATATCCCAAATAAAAAAGAGGATCAGTGACAAAATCACTAAACCAATCGCCTTTGAGAGCAGCATCGTGTTTGAAGGTGTCTGTTTTTTCGTAACCCGTTGCATTTCAATCGCTCCAATAAATCAAAAATTTGTGTCGAATCATGTAGTAGATTCTGTCTTTTTTCATTGTTTTTTGTCGTGTTCATATGGAGTAAGTATACAGGAAAAAAGAGCCTATGAATATAGAAGATGCTAAAAAATTGGAATCTTTTTGGTTATGAGTCTATGTTTGTTACAATAGAAAGTTGACTATTTACCATGATGTGAAATAATTCTGAATAATCATTGAAACGTACCCATTTATCCGCTAAGATAGCATCAGATTCAACCATTAATGCGAAGCGAAGGGGAGATTCCGTATGAAAGTATTGTATAATGACGATTTCATTGAAAAAAAGGATGCACATGTGGATATTGAAGACAGAGGCTATCAATTTGGTGACGGCGTCTATGAGGTCATCCGTGTATACAATGGGAATTTGTTTACATTAAAAGAGCATACAGAGCGTCTGTTCAAGAGTGCAAAAGAAATCGGCATTCATCTTCAAGGTGCAGTATCAGATATGGAAGAAAAGTTAAAACAGCTCGTCGCCCATAACCAATTAACAGATGGCGGTGTGTATATTCAAGTCACGCGGGGCGTCGCACCTCGTAAACATCAATATGGCAATTCTCTCACTCCTCAAATTACAGCATATACGTTCCAGGTGAAAAAGCCTGTTCATGAGCAGACAGCTGGTGCAAAGGCTATATTATCTGAGGACCTTCGCTGGTTAAGATGTGATATTAAAAGCTTAAATCTTTTATATAACGTCATGGAAAAACAGAAAGCATCTGAAGCTGGTGCGTTTGAAGCCATTCTGATTAGAGACGGTTTTGTGACAGAGGGTACTTCCTCGAATGTATATGCCATCATTGATGGCGTGATTCGCACACATCCCGCAAACAATTTTATTCTAAACGGTATTACCCGTAGAAAGCTTCTTGAAGTATGTGATGAAGAGGGATGCAGCGTTGAAGAAACGCGTATAAGTAAAGAAGAGCTGCTGCGCGCGCAGGAAATCTTCATCAGCTCGACGACGGCTGAAGTCATTCCGATTGTTGAAATTGATGGTCAGCCAGTAGGTGAAGGCGTTCCAGGAGAGTTGACAAAGCGTGTACAGGAAGGCTTCCAACAAAAAATTAAACAGGAAAGTGAAGCATCGATTTCTTCATAAATAAAAAGAGGCTGTAAACGAATGTTTACAGCCTTTTGTGATTCTTTTATTTTACAATAAGCACAGGTATATCTGATTTTGATGATAACTTTTCACTTACACTGCCAAAGAGCATTTTTTTCAATCTGCTTTGGTCACGGGCTCCCATGACGATGAGGTCTGCTGAAATGTCTTCAGCATATTCGATAATCGCTTCCGCTGGTTCCCCCTCAACAATTTCAATGGCAGCTTCAAACTGCTCCTCATTTAAAAGCATTCTTGCTTCTGCAACGACCTCTTCTGTATGATCTTCAAAAATCAAAGGACTTTGCTGTTCATCATGAGGTACATACACAGGGGGTGTTTGAAGGTCTGCCATGCCGCCGCCGATATAAGCTCCGCCAGTCATTGGGCGCGGTGCATCAAACACCTGTCTGCTTGATTTGCCATCATGTGCATAGGCAACGGTCAGCTTGGCATTCAAGGTTTTGGCTAAAGCGATTGCCTTTTTTAATGCTTTCTTACTGTCTTCATGTCCATCAAACGCAACGACCATCCGATCAGCTTGAAACAATGTCCTCATTCCTTTCAAAAGGAGTCTTTACACTCATGGTATACCCGTTATCTGAAAAAGATACACATGAAGGCGGTGAACTTTTTGTTAGAAAATTTCATTTATTGAAAAATATTTATTGACAAAATGGTGACAGCCACTATAAGATAAAAAAAGATTCAAGAGCCAAAAGGAGGAAATGTCATGTGCAACATCATTGGAAGAATGAAATCAAACTGTATGAATGGGTTGATTCACGTGACAATTACACCTTCATTGGTCATTGAAAAGGGACTCGTATGTTCCAATTGATCGGATGAATCAAGGCGTATGTTGCGTATTTGTCAACATGCGCCTTTTTACATGACGAAAAGAGGCGTACCAGATAGCTGGTTGCCTCTTTTTTTGTTGTATTCATTTCGCATTTCGAAATAAAGGGATGGAGATCAACAAGTAAATGAAGAGGAGTGAAAGCATGTGAACATGCCAAAAACAAGACAAATGACAAAAACCAAAAAAACAATTCAAGGTGACAGCCAAGAAAATCTAGAAAGCGGCTAGCTTTAAAAGGAGAGACACACATGTTTTCAGTATTTACGAAATTAGGCTGGTTCTTCAAACAAGAGTGGAGGCGTTATACGATCGCCATTACACTCCTGCTCATTGTGAATGTGCTTGAAATGCTGCCGCCAAGATATCTTGGGCAGGCAGTTGATGACATTCGTTCTGGTCAATTTACAACATCCAGTATAATGTTTTATGTCACTATTTTTTGCTTGCTAGGTGTCGTCGTCTATACGCTGACATATTTTTGGATGTATCAGTTATTTGGCGGCGCAAATGTCATGGAGCGTGTAATGCGCGGGAAACTCATGCGCCACTTACTTAAGATGACACCTACCTTTTATGAGAAGAAAAAAACAGGTAACTTAATGGCATTAGGTACAAACGATTTGAATGCTGTAGCTTTAACGACAGGTTTTGGCGTTCTGACATTGGTGGATTCCACTGCTTATATGCTGATGATCTTTTTTACGATGGGGCTGACGATTAGCTGGAAATTAACTTTAATGGCGATTATCCCTATGCCGCTAATGGCGCTCTTGATTGCGTATTATGGCAGCAAGATTCATGATCGCTTTACAGTTGCTCAAGATGCATTTGGTGATATGAACGACCGCGTCCTTGAATCAGTCGCAGGCGTCCGGGTCATCCGGTCTTTTGTACAGGAGAAGCAAGATGTCGAACGCTTTCGTCAAATGACTGATGATGTATTTCAAAAAAATATGAGAGTGGCGGTCATTGATTCATTGTTTGAGCCGACAGTGAAATTACTTGTCGGTGTCAGCTACTTAATAGGAATTGGCTACGGAGCCTATCTTGTATTCCAAAGCGATTTAACCATTGGTGAGCTTGTCGCTTTTAACGTCTATCTTGGGATGATGATCTGGCCAATGTTTGCGATCGGCGAGTTGATTAATATTATGCAAAGAGGAAATGCGTCGTTAGACAGGTTGAATCATACACTCAGCTACAAGCCGGATGTCACAGACGCTTCTCAGCCAAAAACGTTACAAGAGCCTGGCGATATTCGGTTTGACCAAGTGACGTTCAGGTATCCAACTTCCCCTAAAGATAATTTAATTGATGTGTCCTTTACGGTTCGAAAGGGGCAGACGATCGGAATTACAGGCAAAACAGGAAGCGGTAAAACGACTATCGTAAAACAGCTTCTGCGCCAGTATCCAACAGGTGATGGTCAAATCCTGCTATCAGGAGTCCCAATCCAAGAAATCGAATTGGATCAGCTATTTCAATGGATCGGATACGTACCGCAAGATCATATTCTTTTTTCTAAAAGTGTAGAAGAGAATATGCGTTTTGGTCATCGAGACGCAAAACAAAATGAATTAGCACAAGCGATCAAAGATGCTTATTTCGAAAAAGATTTACGTCTTTTGCCAGAGGGTCTCGAAACGATGGTCGGAGAAAAAGGTGTGGCGCTGTCAGGTGGACAAAAGCAGCGAATTTCCATTGCACGCGCTTTATTAATAGATCCCGACATTTTAATACTGGATGACTCGCTTTCTGCGGTAGATGCAAAAACAGAAACCGCTATTTTAGAAAATTTAAGGCAAAATCGTCATGGGAAAACGACGTTTATTACGACTCATCGTCTATCAGCTGTTGAGCATGCAGATCTCATACTTGTCATGGAAGAAGGACGCATCGTCCAAAAGGGAACTCACGAAGAGCTCATTCAGCAAGATGGATGGTACAAAGAACAATTTCTACGTCAGCAGCTGACAAACCAGCTGGAAGGAGGGGATGAGGCATGACAACAGGAAGAAGACTCCTTGCCTACGCACTCCTTTATAAGAAAGTACTGTCTGTTGCCTTGATCTTTCTCATCATTGCAGTAGGTGCTGAACTGACAGGACCATTTATTGGGAAGAAAATGATTGATGATCATATTTTAGGTGTAGAAAAGCCATATGTCGAGGTCAATGATAAAACAGACAAAACCGTTTATTACCAGGGAAATAACTATATTCGAAGCGATCGATTAGACAGTGATATGGAATCCGGAAAACAAATCAATGTGGTGCAGGTCGGATTCGGTTACTATTTTGTGAATGAGCCGATTCGCTTTGATGGAAACCGAAAGATCTCGGGAGATCAGCTTACCATTGAAAATGGAAACGAGCGCGAGACCTATCAAGTACAGCGTTTATCGAAAGAGGAAATTTTCTCTTTTTATGAGCCGGAAATCAGTGGTTTGGTGCAGCTTGTTCTATTTTATCTAGGGCTTCTCGTTATTGCGATTTTCTTTCAATATGCGCAGCATTATCTGTTACAGCGAATAGCCAACCGAATTATTCAAAAAATGAGGGTGGATGTATTTGAGCATATTCAAACACTGCCTATCCGGTATTTTGATAATTTACCTGCTGGAAAGGTCGTAGCGAGGATTACCAATGACACAGAAACCATTCGTGATTTATATGTGACAGTCCTCGCTAATTTCGTGACGAGTGCGATTTACATGATAGGAATTTATATTGCCATGTTTTTATTAAATGTGAAGCTGGCACTCATTTGTTTAGTGGCGGTACCGATTATTTTCCTATGGTCGATGACCTACAGAAAGTTTGCATCAGTGTACAACCACCGCATTCGTTCGATCATTAGTGACATCAATGCCAAGCTAAATGAAGCCATTCAAGGGATGACCATTATTCAAGCGTTTCGTCATGAAAAAGTGACGAAAGAGGAATTTGATGAGCTGAACAACAATCACTTTCGATATCAGCGAAAGATGCTGCATTTAAATTCACTTCTGTCGCATAACTTGGTTAACCTGCTTCGGAATTTAGCCTATGTGGCACTCATTTGGTATTTTGGCGGTGCGTCCTTAAGTGCAACGGGCATTGTGTCAATTGGTGTGCTCTATGCGTTTGTCGATTATTTAAATCGATTATTTCAGCCGATTACAGGTATTGTGAACCAATTCTCGAGATTGGAATTAGCAAGGGTTTCATCGGAAAGGGTTTTCCGATTATTGGATGAGCCAGGAACAACAGTGGAAGAACCTGTTCAAAAGAAAATGGAGGGACACGTTCAGTTCCAAGATGTCACCTTTGCTTATAATGAAGGAAATAATGTATTAAAGAACATTACGTTCGAGGCAAAAAAAGGCCAAACGGTTGCACTTGTGGGGCATACTGGTTCTGGGAAAAGCTCGATCATGAACTTGCTGCTGCGTTTTTATGACATTCAGCAAGGAGACATTCTCATTGATGGAGAAAGCATTTATCGCCAGTCTCGGCAAACGTTGCGGAAACAAATGGGCATTGTGCTTCAAGACCCGTATTTATTTTCCGGAACGATTGCATCTAATGTCAGCTTAGGAAATGAAGACATTAAAAGAGAAACGATTGAAGCATCATTAAAACAAGTAGGCGCAGTAGAGTTATTGAAGCATCTGCCAGAAGGATTTGATGAACCAGTCGTTGAAAAGGGAAGTACTCTTTCCTCAGGGGAACGTCAGTTAATTTCATTTGCTCGTGCACTAGCGTACGATCCAGCGATCTTAATTTTAGATGAAGCCACCGCAAACATTGATACAGAAACAGAAGCGATCATTCAGCGAGCACTTGATGTCGTCAAAGAAGGACGAACAACTTTTGTCATTGCTCACCGATTATCCACCATTAAGAAAGCCGATATGATTTTGGTTTTAGAAAAAGGGGAAATTGTCGAGCGGGGTAGTCATGATCAACTCATGCAGCAAGAAGGGCTATATGCGCAAATGTACGAACTGCAAAAGGGTGCTGTGGCAAACAGTTGATGAATCACAAAAAAGAGCCTATTCATATTGAATGAGGCTCTTTTGATTTGCATAAAAAAGTCGAGAAATCGTTTTTGACCTCGATCTTTACTCGTTATGCGTCATTAGTAGGCAATGCCGACGCGTTGATGTACAAATTCCTTCGAATTTAACTGCTGATATAAAAAGTGTGCGGTATCTTCAACTGAAATTTTCTTTCCATCTATAGGGAGAAAATCTTTCTCATAGCGATATGACCGTGTCACTTCTCCGTCTGGTAAATAGGTTGGACAAATAATGGTCCAATCTAAATCAGTCGATTGAAGGAGTTCAAACGCTTTGGCATGCTCCTTAGCTGCTCGGGAAGTGGTCCGCCTTGATTCATTTGTTTCAAAACGGTAAAGTTCCGGCTGCTGCCTTGCCTTTAAAATACCTGCTGTACCTATTGTAATAATTCTTGATGTATTTGATTGCTTCATGGCTTCTACGATATGCTCCATTGAAACAGATAATGTATCATCACCATCTGTCGATAGACAGCTCACAACAATATCTGCTCCTTTGATCGTCTCAAGCACATCTTCTCGATTTCTTGAATTGCCGGTGACTTGAAACATACCCGCAAGCATTTCTTCTCGGTTTGTCCGAATCAATGAACGAACTATGTAACGATCATCTACTTGAACGAAACGAAGAAATGCTTGTCCTACACGTCCATGAGCACCGAAAAGAGCTATTTTCATCTGTTCGATCCCTCCACTACATACTATAAGTGAAAAGAACCGAAAATGGTACAACTTTTATGTGATGCTTTTTTTATAAAGGTGAAAGGACCGAATACTATGAGCATATTCACATAATAGAGAGATACCTACGAATTGTAGAAGTTCAAAGTTCATACCGGAAATAATGTCCATGAAGATCCGCTCCTTTCTACTCCATGATATGAGTTGGAAAGGAGATTGGTGAGGGAGAATAATAAAAAAAGAAGACACCTTAAGAGGTGCCTTCTAATATCCAGATATGAAATTAAGCTTTTGTTCCACCCATGTGTTGTTGCGCGTAAGACACAAGACGTTTTGTGATTTCTCCACCAACTGAACCGTTAGCACGAGCTGTAGTTTCTGCTCCAAGGTTAACGCCAAATTCAGAAGCGATTTCGTATTTCATTTGATCGATTGCTTGCTCTGCTCCTGGAACTAGTAATTGATTTGAACTATTAGAATTTGCCATGATGTGAATCTCCTTTTTGTATATGATTTGGTTTTTGGTTGGGTTTGCTGGAATCGCACCAGCGAAATGATCAAGTCATTTGCCACTTGGCGAAACCCAATGCAGTAACTGCTTTGTACTAAGTATTATGGTGATTTTCGAAAAAAACATACGAGAAAAGAACATGGTAAATGTTGTTCAACATGCAAAAAAGCCATCACTCAATCATGAGTGATGGCACTGCATATATCTCTTTATTCAGCGGAACGGATGCGGAGCTCCGTATCCGAATCAAAGAAGTGGGCTTTGTTCATATCGATGGCAAGAGGTATAGATTGTCCGGCCTGAACCTCGGTACGAGAATCAACACGTGCAATAAAAGACTGACCATCGAGAGAAGAGTAAAGCATCGTTTCTGCTCCCATTAATTCAGCAACTTCTACGTTAGCATCAATCTTTGTGCCCTCAGACGCTTCTATAAACACGGGTTCATCATGAAAATCTTCTGGTCTGATACCAAGGATGATATCTTTTCCTATATAACCTTGGCTGCGTAATACCTTCATCTTTCCTTCTGGTACACGTATATGCGTTTTTCCAACTGCAATGGCACCGTCAGAGAGCTTTCCTGTAAAAAAATTCATCGCAGGAGAACCAATGAATCCACCTACAAATACATTCTCTGGATTTTCATATACATCCTTCGGCGCTCCAACCTGCTGAATAAAGCCATCTTTCATTACGACAAGACGAGTAGCCATTGTCATAGCTTCAGTCTGATCATGTGTGACATAGATAAATGTCGTTTGCAGACGCTGATGAAGCTTAGATATTTCAGCACGCATTTGAACGCGAAGTTTTGCATCTAAATTAGAAAGCGGCTCATCCAAAAGAAAGACCTTTGCATCACGCACAATTGCTCTCCCGAGTGCAACACGCTGTCTTTGACCTCCAGACAGTGCTTTTGGTTTCCTGTCTAAATATTGCTCAAGGCCTAATATTTTAGCGGCATTTCGAACCCGCTCATCAATTTCTGTTTTCGGGAACTTCCGCAACTTTAATCCAAAAGCCATATTATCGTATACATTCATGTGAGGGTATAATGCATAGTTTTGGAAAACCATTGCGATATCCCGGTCTTTTGGTGCTACATCATTCATCCGTTTTCCGTCTAAAAGAAAATCCCCTTGTGAAATCTCTTCAAGTCCTGCAATCATGCGAAGGGTTGTTGATTTTCCGCACCCAGATGGACCAACAAATACAACAAATTCTTTATCTTCTATATGTAGATTAAAGTTGTCTACTGCTGTTACCTTGTTATCATACACTTTATAAATTTGATTGAGCATCATTTCAGCCATAGATGATAACCTCCCCATTTACTTGTTGAAAGCGCTTTACTTGTAAATAAAGTGTATAAAATGGGGAAGCGTCTGTAAATGGACAACGTGCACAACATCTCATTTTCATTTTTGGGCAGGGTGCTCATGTCACTGAATGTTATGAAAGGTCGAGAAGATTCATCATAAAATAGACGGCAGATGCTTCTGGAAAATGTCGTATATCAATTCCTGTTCGCTCAATAAATTTATCAATTCGATATTGAAGGCTGTTTCTGTGAACATATAAAGCTTTTGCTGCCTTAGATGCATTTAAGTTACATTGCATATAAGTCATGAGGGTACGGTAAACGTCCCGATCAAGGACCGCCTCTTTAAAAGCATCTGAAATAGCATGAGAGAGGGCGGATTCATCATAACGTAAGAGTGAGGGTAGACATTGATAAATTGTGCAAATCCCTGACCTAGGCTTAGCTCGCTGCATATGGCCCAAGACAAGCTGCTGTTCTTTTAACAATTTATTCTGTAAATGTTCATTTGGCAAATGGAGCTGTCCTTGTAAAAAGACTGAGTCTGTTAAAAAGTCACTTGTAATGGCTAGAGACAAATCATATAGTAGCTCTAATTGACTATTTTCTGATGTAGCGTTTGTTTGAATCAGCATCGCTGTATGAGCGCCTGTCCAAATGAAATGAGTTTGTTCGAGGCTGTGGACCACAGCCTCTTTTATTTGCTGCCTTTGTTCTGCTTGATGTGACATTTTAAAATAATATACACGGACGGGGTGCTGAACAGTTAGTGGTTTGTTATCAAAAAGATAGCTGTACCATTTTTGTTCATCCTCAGTCTGCTTTGTGTGAGAAAGATCAATTGGTGTAAGGAAAGTATTGAGGAGAAGTGTTTCTCTAGCTGTAAGCTTTGATTTGTCTACTCCAAATAATTCGCCTTCGTCTGTTTGGTACCAAAGAATTTGATGATCATCTGTAGGGGAGCTGATGATATGCTCTCCGTAAACAAGCTTTAATTTTTCTAACATGGCGAAGCTCCTTAAACAGTTTAATCATAGACATGGAATAGCATTAATTCGTGGATTTCTTCTTTTAATGTTGGTTCGACTTCATGGGGCGGAAGCTGAGAGCCCCATTCAATATCACCTGTTTTGTGGTAGATGCCTTCGTAGTGCGCACCATTGTGAAAAAAGGATATTTTCCAGCCTGGCAATTGTGCTTTTTTAAAGAGAGGTTTCCATTGAAAATGAGAAATCATATCATTATTGCCTCCTTGCTTTTATTGATGAAACAATAAATAAACACGACAATACGGAAACAACCTTGAACTTGATTTTATTGTATCTCATCTGATGAAAAGAGCATAGGAAAAGCATAGATTTCATAGCACCCTCACTTTAAAACGAAAAACATTCAGTAGACGTTTGTATGGTCTGTAGTTGTTGAGGTCGTTTGTGAAAGGTAAGATGCGTAATCCATGATTCTTTTGCCGATCAGCCTTTCTGAGTTTCGCAATGAGACATGCTGGAAAACCTCGCGGCCAGGGCGAGAATTGGCTTCAAACATCCAGATAGCTCCTGTCTGATCAATACCTAAATCAAAACCGATTTCACCAATATGACCGGACATTTTTTCATCAATTACCTGACTAAGCGTGATGGCCGTATAAGAAAGCTGCTCTAAGATTTTGAAACGCTTCTTCTTTTCTGGAAAAACATCATAAAGTGTTCTCACGGAGCCACCATGTGAATGGTGAGTCGTGACGGTGTGATTGCCAGAAATTTTTGCTGCTGCTGCTGTGACTGTCCAATGACCGTACTTATTTTTATTGGTATGGACTCTGAAATCCATTGGTTGATTGTCTATTTGAAGAAGTGCAATGCCTTGTTGAGCCATAAAGTCTTGAACCGCGTGATCTTTCCGGAGATTGGTCACGAAATCCTCTAATGAGTCATATGGAACAGCTCTTCCTTGATTTGAGCATACAATGATTCCATGAGCCTTCTTGTTTAATTGATAAATATCGTCGCCGTGACTGCCGTTTGACGGTTTTAAGTAAATGACCTGATGTAGATGGAGGAGTGTTTCTATTTTATTTAGAGCGTCCACCGGGTCCAATTGTATGGAATGTGGAAGAAAAGGACATGTTTTTTCATCTGTTAACAGTTGTTCATGAATATCCCATTTGTTAAAAAAATGAGGGTTGAACCAAGGAATATCATAGTCTTGAGTGAGTTTACGTTTTGTTTCTTGAATGAATGCTGACTGAGCAGCCTTTCTACTTGGAAGACGGTCGTAAATGACTGAAGGCAGGGGCATCTGTTTTTTAACCCATGTTTGCTGTTGGTACAACAATCCCTCTACCATTCCTTTATCCCAATCAATAGAATGAGTACCAAAAAGATAGGCAAAACCGGCATGTTGTTTGAAAGAGCGCAGCAGTTTGATAAAAAAGTCTGATCTCGTTCCGAGTGGCTGCGTGCTTTGCTCAAAACCTGCGGTGAAAATACCAAGCAGTGGCCCTATAAACAGGGTATGATCAATGGCAATCACATCAGCTTTTGATTGATAAGGAATTAGTAAATCTCTGTATAGATCTTCTGATAATAAAATTTTCTTCGGATGTTGATGATAGGAAACGGTGAAGTCATCTACTAAACGGGAACCTAAAGCAAGAGAATAGATCGCCTCCTGCTGTTTAAAACGGACGGGAAGATGAACTGTTTTTTCACTTGTGGGATGAGGAGCGATGATGCAGCGATTTTTGTTCATAAGAAACCTCCTTCGGTTGAGACTTCATCGATTGGGCATGTGCAAGAATGGTACGAATCAAATGATTTTCCTTGTCAGGATAAGCTTTTAAAAAAGCGGATCGCCCTGGTTTTGATCTTATATTTGATATGAAAAGCCTGCCTTCACTTGTATGGAGTAAGTCTACAGCGAATTCAAAGCAAGGGGAAAGGGTTTTATCTATATATACTGGCAGAGATGCTTGAATGGATGCAATATCATCTAAAAGAAGCTCTTTGATGTGCGGAAGCAAGGTGTTTATATAGTGATCAAAGCCTATCATGGATGTTGATTTTTGTGTAATGCTTAAATGACTATTTTCTGTAGGTGATTTTGTGTGAATCCCTATGCGATTCCACTGATTTTGTGAATCTTTCATCAGGAAAATCCTTATTTCATTGAATAAAAAGTCTTTTTCATCACTCGTCTGAAAAAATTGAAGGAAATATCGGCCTACATATTTTTTACACCAGCGCTCTATATCTGATGGACGCGAAAATGTGATGACTTGCTCGGGACTTAGCTGAACAGTGAAAGTGTTGTCTTTTAAGAAAATGAAGTAAGTAGATGCTGCATGGTGTTGAGAAAGCGGCTGCATTTTACAATAACCGTCTTTCCTTAACATGCTGAGAAGGTCTGATGGCTTTTTTAATAATGAGCAGACAGGTAAATATGGCTGTAAAGCAGGGAGAAGGCAGAGCTGCTCGAATAGCATCATTTTATTTGAAATACCTGTATTCAAAAAATCTGTTTTCGGATACTTTTTCAGCCATTCCATGATTGGTTTTGCTTTTTTAGATTGTGCGTCATGCTTGTAAAGGCATCGATCGTAAATCAAGTCAGGAATCTCAAATTCTGCTACGACGAATCCATGACCATTCGTATATGTTTGACCTTGTATCAAATTTGAAGCCGGCTTTAAATCAAGTGGTGTAAAACGGACAACCTTTAAACCATAAGCAGGGGCAGCTTTGGCTAGCCCACGTGTGAATGCCTCTTCGTACTTAGGTGAAAGAGTCACAATACCTAATGTTGATGTCATTAAAAAACACCTTCTTTTCAACTTCTTTTTTTACCAGCAGAAAAACACTTTTTCATGATTTTACTTAAAGATTTCGCTCCTTTATCATTACGACAGATCGATTGATCATATGTCTAGTAGCATGCTTCATTTGCTTGGGAACTTGACAACAACTATAATACGTATAGGTTAAAACAATAAACATCGGGTGTTATTTGAAAGGTTGATGACGACTTTGAATATATTCACAACGTTTATCTTTATGATTGTGATAGGCGCAGTCATTGGAGCAGCAACAAACCATCTTGCGATTAAAATGCTTTTTCGCCCTTATAAGCCGTATTACTTATTCGGGAAACAGCTTCCTTTTACACCAGGGCTCATTCCGAAAAGAAGAGACGAAGTAGCCAAGCAAGTTGGTGTCATGGTGATGGAGCATTTGCTCACGCCAGAAGGTATTCAAAAGCGATTTGAATCATCGGAGGCAAAGCAAGAAATCTTACATACAGTCCATCGATATATTGACAAAGGCGCTGAAATGGAGATAACAGTGCTATCTTTGCTTGAAAGCTTCGGCGTATCACAGGCTGACGTCAAAGCAGATGAATGGATCCATGAGTGGTCTGATCATAAGCTCAATTCACTACTTGAAAATTATAATGAGCAAACTTTATCTGAATTGCTTCCGCAAGATGTGGAAAACAAAATATCTTCAAAAATTCCAGATGCAGCAGATTATATTTTAAAGAGAGGGATTCATTATTTTGAAAGTGAGGAAGGAAAATCAAGACTCGGTAATATGATTGATGATTTCTTAAAAGAAAGAGGAATGCTCGGCAGTATGGTCCAAATGTTTCTAGGAAATTCAAGCTTAATTGATCGGGTACATCCTGAAATCATCAAATTTTTAAGAAACGCAGAGACAAAAAGGTTTTTATCAGATTTGCTTGTTCAAGAATGGGACAAGGTGAAGCAGTTCTCTCTACATGAGCTTGATGAAAGATGGAATGTGAAGGAACTTATATTTAGCGTGAAAAACCAATTGCTTTCTCATTTCTCAACCAAGCTGATATTAGACAGGTCAGTTGGGTCATATGTCAGTGCTGTAGCGGATGATCTTAAAACACACGTTGCACCAGTACTGATTCAAAAGGGGATCAGTGCGGCATCAAATGTTTTAGAGGGTCTGCTGGCAAAGTTGCAATTTGAAGACATCATTCGTGAACAAATTGAACTTTTCCCGCTAGAAAAAATGGAAGAGCTTGTCGTCAGTATTTCCAATAAGGAGCTCAAGATGATTACATTCTTAGGCGGTCTTTTAGGCGGATTAATTGGCGCAATCCAAGCAATCTTTGTCACGTTATTTTAAGACAGACTAGAGAAATTTTGATGAATTCATTGTATATATGTGAAACGAAAGCCATAGTTTGTTATAGTGGAGTGGTGTCCGCCGATCATATCGGTGATAACGGATAGAAAGGAGACATAACATGTCTGTAAATGTTTATGATGTTGCATATGACCTTGAAAAAGCACTGCGTCATAGCGAAGAATATTCAACTTTAAAAAATCTTTATGATGAGGTAAACGCGGATGAATCCTCTAAAAGAATGTTCGAGAACTTCCGTGACATTCAAGTAAACCTTCAACAAAAACAAATGACTGGTCAAGAGATCACACAAGAAGAAGTGGAGCAAGCTCAAAAAACAGTAGCCCTTGTTCAACAGCACGATAAAATCTCTCAGTTGATGGAAGCAGAACAACGTGTGAGTGTTCTCATCGGAGAATTAAATAAAGTGATCATGAAGCCTCTTGAAGAGCTTTATGGGAATCCAGAAGAAAATTAATGAAAAGGGCGATGATATTCGCCCTTTTTTTATTTCACATGTTCCCTGTCTAACTTTTCAAAAAAAGGTTGTCGAAGCTCATAAATTCTGCGATAATACTTATATTGAAAGTGCTTTCAAATGAGCGCTCTCATGGGACAATTGGGTGCGTTTCACTTGGGATTTATGGCGATTAGCCAAACGAGAGAGAAGCGCTTCTGGGAGAAACACAAAGCATAAGGGGATCTGATATAAGCAATGCTTTGGTGTGTGAAAGATAAGGGGATCATGGGGAGCTTCATCACCTCATTGTGACGCATCCAAACCATACATAAAAAAAAGCCTAGGGGTAGGCTTTTTTTATTTGCAAAAGATTCATAACACACAGAGCTCTTTCAACTGCATGTTCTAAAGCACCAAGCTAGGGCATATCCTCATCGTAAGTACAGTCATCAAGAAGGGGGATGCCTCAGTGTCAAAAAAATTACTTGCACTCAATATAGATGGAACGTTACTTCGTTCCAATGGAAAAATCCATTCCGCTACAAAAGAAGCTGTGGAATACGTGAAGAAAAAAGGGGTTTACGTGACGCTTGTCACCAATCGGCATTTTCGTTCCGCACAAAAAATTGCCAAGGCGTTGAAGATTCCAACGTCAACCCTTGTGACGCATAGTGGTGCATTTATCGCGAATAAACTCGATGAGCCGCTTCATGTGAAGAAACTAACGGAAGAAAAAACGTTTAATCTTGTACAAATTCTTGAAAGCTTTGATTGTAATGTTCGCTTGCTGCATGAAAAATTCTCGATTGGCAACCGGAAAAAAACGCAGTCACAGCTGATGGGAAAGACGTTGATTCATCCGTCTGATCCAATTTTCTATCCCGTGCAATTTGTTGAATCGCTAAGTGATATGCTGATGGATGAACCGGTCAGTACACCAGTGATTGAAGTATATTCAAGCGCAGAGCTTCAACCTGAAATTCACCGAACCATTCAACAAGCTTTTCCATCTGTCGATCTTATTCGGATCAGTGATGAGAAAATGAATATTGTATGCAAAGGCGTATCGAAAGAAGCGGGGCTTTCTCTATTGACCTCAGCATTAGGTTTGACTTTAGAAGATACGGTGGCCATTGGGCAGGGAACAGATGATATCCCAATGCTCGAATTGGCTGGCTTAGGCGTTGCGATGGGAAATGCACCTCATACTGTTAAGCGTAAAGCCGATTGGGTGACACGTTCGCACGATGAACAGGGAGTCGCTTATATGATCAAAGAATACTTTAGAATGCAGCAAAGAGAAGGATTTTTACATCAATTCGATATTAAACGATAATATAGACGAAGGCCCTGTCAATTAAGAAATGGCAGGGCCTTCAACTGTTCCAGTCATTGCTTTTCCTACATAGATTTTGTAAAATGAAACAAGTTTGAAGATAAAGGTGATACGATGCGAATTTTAATTAAAGGACTGTCAGATGAACGATTTCATCGCCCGCTTGTCAATATAGCCAATTTATTTGAAGAAGATAGTGAAGTGCTGTTTGATCCAGATGAATTGGAAGATGGCTTAACCATGGTGTTTAGCTGGGAAGAAGAAAATGGAACGGTGGAAGCATCTGGCTATATCGCTGGATCAGACATCACTAGTCGTTTTTCGCGAGACGTCCCAGAGGGCTTGAATGACAAGGAGCGCTGGAAGCAAATCAAAAACACAGTGCTGTCTGTTTATTTACATCTGCTTCAGGAGCACACAGGAATGACGCAAAAGTGGGGTATTCTCACAGGGATACGTCCTACAAAATTACTTCATAAGATGCTGAGAGAAGGTATGACAAAGGAAGATGCGCATGCTGCATTAAAGCGAGATTATTTGATTCATGATGAAAAAATCGATTTGATGCAGGAGATTGTTGACCGTCAGCTTCAAGCGATTCCGGATCTGTATGACCTTCAGCAGGAAGTAAGTATTTATATTGGTATTCCTTTCTGCCCAACAAAATGCGCTTATTGCACGTTTCCTGCTTATGCGATTAAAGGACAAGCTGGAAGAGTGGGAACGTTTTTGTTTGGTCTGCATTATGAGATGCAAAAAATTGGTGCTTGGCTAAAAGAACATGGGATCAAAGTGACGACTGTTTATTTTGGCGGAGGTACGCCGACAAGTATCACTGCGGAAGAAATGGATTTGCTGTATGAAGAAATGTATCGCTCGTTCCCTGATGTGAAACATATACGGGAAGTGACTGTCGAAGCAGGACGTCCTGATACGATTTCGCCTGATAAGCTAGAGGTGCTAAACCGATATCATATTGACCGGATTAGTATCAATCCACAATCGTATGAGAATGAAACACTGAAAGCCATTGGCCGGCACCATAGTGTAGAAGAAACGATTGAAAAGTATCACTTATCAAGACAGTATGGCATGAATAATATTAATATGGACTTAATTATTGGTTTGCCAGGAGAAGGGCTCAAGGAATTCCAGCATTCCTTGCAGCAGACTGAAGAACTTAAGCCTGAATCTTTAACTGTGCATACGCTCTCCTTTAAAAGAGCGTCTGAGATGACACGCAATAAGGACAAATATCAAGTAGCTGACCGAGAAGAAATCACACGTATGATGGATGAAGCGGTCGCTTGGACGAAAGCACATGACTATCATCCTTATTATTTATATAGACAAAAAAACATCTTAGGGAACCTTGAAAATGTCGGGTATTCATTAGATGGACAGGAAAGTTTGTATAATATCATTATTATGGAAGAAGTGCAGACAATCATTGGGATTGGATGCGGTGCTGCTAGTAAGTTCATTGATCCACGTTCAGGAAAAATTACGCAATATGCCAATCCAAAAGATCCAAAATCATATAATGACCGTTATGAACACTATACTGAAGAGAAAATTCAATTTCTTGAGTCATTATTTGTTCCTCACGTTTAAACACTGCGGTGACGCAGTGTTTTTTTCATTTGTAAAAGGGTATATAAGTGATAAAAAGTTAAAGCAGGTGTACATATGATTGATGTGATCGGAATTGGGATTGGACCTGCCAATTTAGGTTTGGCGGCTTTGTTAGAGGAGTATGAAGATGTTTCATGCTGTTTTTTTGAACAGGAGACTGAATTTGCTTGGCATCCTGGTATGCTGATCAAAGGAACGGATTTACAAGTCTCCTTTTTAGCTGATCTTGTGACGATGGCGAATCCAAGGAGCATATATACATTTTTAAATTATTTACATGAATCAAATAGACTTCACCGGTTTTATACATTTGAACAGTTTGACATTCCGCGAAGAGAATTCAATGAGTATTTGTCATGGGTCGCAGGTGAATTAGATAGCTGTCAATTTGGGATGAAGGTAGAGGAAGTGACGGACTGCCAAGGTGGTTATCTTGTGAAAGTTCGGCGATTGAAGGATGGATCGCTTTCTGAGTATCGGGCAAAGCATGTCGTGCTCGGAACAGGGAGCAAACCGATGATTCCTGTCGATGTGCCTGATGCTGCACTGCCATATGTGACCCATAGCAGCCGGTATTTAGAGCAGCAGAAAGAACTTCATGAAGCTGAGGCGGTGACGGTCATTGGCTCTGGGCAGAGTGCAGCCGAAATCTTCTTAGACCTGCTTCAGCATCAGAAGAAAGGGCAGCAGCTATCTTGGTTTACGCGATCTAGTGAATTTAGAGAGCTGGAGACGGCTGAGCTTGGTCAGGAGCTGTTTACACCAAAGTACGTTGAATATTTCCATTCGCTTCCTTATGAAGAACGAATGAACACATTGCCTAGGCTGACTGGATTAAGAAATGGGATAGATGCATCGACGCTCTCACGCATTTATCAGGAATTGTATCATCGGTCTGTTTCAGGTGAAGAGCCATCTGTGATTATTCAGCCAATGACCGAGCTTGAAGCCATTCAGGTGGAGGAGAATCAGTCCCTGAAGCTGCACCTAAAGCAGTGGCAGCTAAAGAAAGAAAAGAGTATAACAGTAGATCATGTCGTATTGGCTACAGGGTACAAACCGAATATCCCGGCATGGTTTAGTGCGTATGAACCTTTAATTGAATGGGAAAGTGAAGAGCATTTTAAAGTGACAGAAGACTTCAGGCTTGTGTTCAAAGACAAGCGTCCGCATCATTTCTTTACATTCACGCACCTAGATCACTCTCATGGAACAGCGGCGACCAATTTAAAACTATCCATCTACCGCAACCAGAAAGTGATTCAAACCATTCGTGGGGGCAAAGAAGCGCCAGTCAAGCAAGAAACAGCCTTTCAGCAATTTGAATAAGAGATGAAAAAGGGACCCAAGCATAGGGTCCTTTACTATATAAAAATATATTTTTCGTTTCCATAAATATGCTTATTTTGGTATCGACTGATCCTGAAATTTCTTGTGCAGAGGAAAAGGGATTATTCGGGTTGAAATGGAAGTAAGTCATGTGTTTAAAGAAAAGGGGGATGGGTGATGACATATATCAATTGTCAGCTAGACGGGGATATTTTTGAAATCGTTTTCAACAGGCCTGAGGCTTATAATTCATTTCATGTGGACATGTTTGCTGAATTTAAAGAGGCATGTGATGCAGCGGAGGAAAGCAGTGCAAAAGTCGTTGTGATCAAGGGCGTGGGAAAAGGGTTTTCAGCAGGCGGAGATATTGGCATGATGCTTAAGCAGGAAAGTGAAGAAGATTTCCATCGTGTGATGGATTTGATCGAGGGGATTACACTTTCTCTAGCTGGTATGAAAAAAGTGACGATAGCTCTTGTCCACGGGTCAGCGGCAGGCCTTGCTTTTAGCTTTGCTTTAAGCTGTGACTACTTGTTTATGCATCAAGATGCAAAGCTCGCCATGAATTTTAATGGAGTAGGCTTAATTCCAGATGGCGGAGGGCACTTTTTCCTTACAAAAAGAGTCAGTGAACAAACCGCGAAACAATTGATTTGGAGCGGACAAAAGCTTCCTGCTGAAGAAGCGCTAAAGCTGGGCCTTGCAGACGGCGTGTTTCAAGAGGAAGTCGATGCGTATCAAAAGGTATGTGTGAAGCCATTTATGAACATGCCGCTTCAAGCATTTATCGAGACAAAGCGAATCTATTTCCAGCAGTCAGAACCTGAGCTGCTAGCCGTTCTTCAAAAAGAGAGGACAGCACAGGCAAGGCTGAGGCAAAGCCATGATCATAAGGAAGGCATTCAGGCCTTTTTAGAAAAAAGACGACCTGTGTTCCATAATGTATAAACGGATGTGAGGCCGGCGAATGCCGGCTTTTTTAACGTTCAAATAAAAGCAGCTTGCCTGCATCATCAACGAGCCGATGAGAATGCTTCGTGTATTGCTGTTCGATTAAGCGATGGCGACCTAATTCCTTTGCCTTTTCATCACTATCCGTTGTGATTTTTTCATTTAATAAAGTCTCACCCGATGGGTCAAATACAGTTAAAAAGTATGTCTTCGCCATTCCTCATCTTCCTTTCCTCTACTTTTCTATGTAATTAAACAAGGAATAAGATAAAACCTCTTTTTTAGCCCTTAAAAATGTGTTTTTTAGAATGAGAGTGATAGAACGTGCATTCGCAAAAATGGCATGATAAAATATGGACAATGACAGTATCGGACAAGGAGATAGACGTTTGACTAAGCTCACCTTTATTCATGCCGCAGATTTACATTTAGACAGTCCATTTGCAGGAATGTCGAATATCCCTAGCTTACCCTTTAAGCGGCTCAAAGAAAGTACATTTCAAAGTGCGAAGAATATGTTTGATTTCGCCATTGGTCGAGCAGTAGACTTTGTGCTACTGAGTGGAGATTTATTTGACGAATCCAACCGCAGCCTGAAAGCACAGCTGTTTTTAAGAAATCAGTTTCTAAGACTGCAAACTCAAGGGATTGAAGTCTTTATTATTTATGGTAATCATGATCATTTAGGCGGTGAATGGACACCGGTTGAGTGGCCTGAGAATGTGCACGTTTTTTCAACCAGTACCCCAAGTGAGCAATCCTACTATAGAGGAGATCAGCTTGTCGCAAGTATTTATGGATTTAGCTACAAAGAGCGTGCTGTCTATGAAAATATGACCTCACATTACGTCAAAACGACAGATGCTGCCTTTCACATTGCAATGCTTCACGGTACATTAGCTGGACAAGAAGGTCATGACGCGTACGCACCTTTTCAGCTTGAGCAGCTCGTTTCCCGAGATTTCGATTATTGGGCGCTTGGACATATACATAAGAGAGCCCTTCTGCATGAAGACCCGTTGATTATTTACCCTGGTAACATGCAGGGCAGACATATAAAAGAAACAGGAGAGAAAGGCTGTTACGTTGTTCAACTCTCCGAGGATTCTGCGACAGCGGAATTTATGAGCTGTGCGGATGTGATGTTTGAGACACTTGCAATAGACATCACAGAGACGGTTCATATGACGGATCTTGTGATACTTGTGGATAACAAAATCAGTGAACTGAAAAAGGATGGCGTCCCTCATTTTGTGAAAATTGAATTGATGGGTGAGGCTCCTCCTTACTTTGAGCATATGCAGCTTGAGTTGCTTGAGGAGCTGATGACCGTTCTTCATGAACAGGAAGAAGATGAAGATGTATTCGTTTGGGTGATATCGATTGATTGCCGAACAAATGAGGAAATCGCCTATCCAGAAGATTCTTTTTTAAAGGAACTCACTGCTGAAATTTCACAGTTTGAGGCATATGAAGAGCTTCTATCACCGATCAAGCGTCACCCAACTTATAGAAAGTCAGGAAAAGCTCTCACAATAGAGGATGAAGTGGATATAAAAGAAGAAGCACAAAGGCTGCTGAAAGAACAGCTAAAGCAATTATGAGAAAAGGAGAGGCACAATGAAAATACGTTCACTCCATATCGCCCATTTTGGGAAATTTTCAAATCGGACCTTTCACTTTTCTGATGACGGTTTTCAGCTAGTTTACGGCCTGAATGAATCTGGGAAAACGACATTGAAAACGTTTATTGAATCGATGTTATTTGGTTTTCCAAAAAACAAGATGTACAAGACGAAACAGGGTTCTTTTTATGGTGGTTCCCTCACTTGCGAAGATGACGAGTTAGGCGTTATTCACATTGAGAGAACATCCGACCGCGTTGGTCAAGCACAGGTGTTTTTACCGAATGGTGAAGTGAAAGACGAGGCTTTTCTACAGACACTTTTAAAGGGAACGGATCGCAGATTATATCAATCAATCTATTCATTTGATGTGTTCGGACTGCAAAATGTCCAAGCCTTAAATCAGGATCAAATAGGCGAATTTCTACTTTTCTCAAGTTTATTTGGCTCAGATGCAGCCAACAAGATGGATAGCAGGCTGCTAAAGCAGCAGGAGCAGCTGTTTAAACCAAATGGCCGCAAGCCTGAATTAAACCAGCAGCTTGGTCATTTAAAAGAGCTGACAGGTCAGCTGAAACAAGCGAGATTGGTAGAAGGCAGCTATACCGAAAAGAAACGGGAGCAATCTGAATTAACGGAGACGATCGAAAAGCTTCAAAATGAAATGAAGCAAGCAGAAGAACACCTTCAGAAACTGACTGAATCCATTCAAGTGTATCCCATGATTGAGAAAAAAGTGGAGTTGAAAAAGGAATTAGCCCGCTTTCCAGACCGGGTCAAACGTTTTAGAGCAGAAACAGAGCATGAGCTGGATAAACTAGAATCACACCTTCACCCAAAAAAGGCTCAATTGACTGCACTGAAACAGAAGTTAGATCATTTGCAAACCTCACTCGTACAAGTTCAACCGCTTTATGACAAGGATACCTTAATGGAGATGAAACGAGTCGTAGATGAAGCATCTAATGCTGAGCTTGTGAAAAAGCGTATAGCAGAGTGTCGAGCAAACCGTGATTCATTGAAACAAAAAATCGACGAAGCGGTAGCAAAGCTAAAGTGGGAGCGCCCGATAAAGCTCGAACAAATCGACGATTCGCTTGAATTTGAGTGGGAATTAAAGGAGTCTGTCACTCAATACGTTCGTCTCATGGACAGAAAGGCGCAGTTAGATGAACGATTTGATCACGCAAGACATGAGCTGGACGAAGCAGAAGCCGCGCTAAAAGGATTAAAGGAACAGCAAGTGAGACTGCACGGAGCAGAAGATGATGCGAAGGAGACAAGATCGAAAAAGAAACCGGTTTATTCCCTGACGTCATTATTCCGAGGTTTGATCGCATTTGATGTGGTGTTTCTGTTTGTTCTATTCTTTTTAACAGAGTGGTGGATCACGTTCTTGTTTGCGGGATTTTCTGTTTTTCTCTTCTTTGTCATTTACTCATTCAGTCAAATGAGCCCTATGAAACAAAGAAGCGGCGAAGACGCCTTAGATTCCTTTCAAGTGCAGGCAGCTTCAACTGAAACACTTATGAGGCAGAAGGAGCTGCTGTACGAAAGAATCATCCGGCAATATGAAGACTGGGAGCTAGAGCTAGAGCCTGTCCAGCAGCAAGTAGAGGAAAAGAAGAGGCAGCTTGGCTTGTCGTCTGAGCTTTCTTTCCTAGTCGAGGCCTTCCATATTCTCAAACAATTAAAAATGAATACAGCGGCATATGAGGAGCTTCAGCGTGAATTAGACGTGCTCTCCGATAAGCAATCGGTTTATGAGCGCAAGGTTTCAGCATTAAGTAGTATTTGTCAAAAAAAGGAAGTATTTATTCAGGAGAATATTTCAGCCTTTCAAGAGATATTGAAAGATGAGGCGAAAAGAGAAAAAGAACGCCAGACATTACATGTATCCATTCAACATGCGATGCAGCAGCTCTCGACACTAGAAGATGAAATTCAATATTACGAAAAACAAACTGACGAGCTTTTTCGTCAAGTAGAAGCAGAGTCCAAAGAAGATTACCAAGTGCTTTCTCATCTATCGAAAGAATACCGGGAACGGCTTTCTGAGCTGCAGCAGCTGAATCAAGAGCTTCATAGAAGCGGTTGTTTTGATGAGGAGGAATGGATTGTTCGCAAAGGACTACCTCTCCTTGAGGAGGAGTGTGCAGAAGCAAAGCAGCACCTTCATGACGTTCAATTGAATGCGGAGAATATGGAAAAGCGTTTAGCAGAACTAGCGGTGGAAATCCGGCAAATAGAAGCTTCTGGAACGGTGTCTGATTTGACTCATCAGCTTGCCGCAGAGCAGGAGCATGCGAAGCACCTCGCAAAAAAATGGGCGGCCATTCAGCTTGTCCGCTCCGTCATACGAGAAAAATTGAATGAGCATAAAGAAACAAGGCTGCCTGCATTGCTTCAAACAGCCTCTAGTTTTATTCAACCGTTAACAAATGATCGTTATGAAGCGATTTTATTTTCACCTGAAGATGACTTGCTCATGGTGAAAAGAATGGATGGACGAATATTCCGTCCAGAGGAACTTTCACAGGCAACGTGTGAACAGATCTATCTGGCGATTCGTTTTGCGCTTGCTTTGTCTCATCAGCAAGATTGTCAGCTTCCGTTTATGATGGATGACAGCTTTGTTCATTTCGATCACGTTCGTCTAGGCAGAGTGCTGGAGATGATGAACGAGCTCACACGTTTTGAAACACAGCTGTTTTATTTCACCTGTCATGAGCATATGAAGCAAGCGGCAGAAGATGGACAGGTTACGAGTTTAGCAGTTGAATGATTGACAAATAATGACTTATGTTATACTTATATGAGCAGAAACATGGAAGGAGCTTTTATTGAATGGCTAAAGGGATCATGACCTATGATGTCGGCGAACAAGTTGACCTGCATTTATTAATTAAATCATCTACTAAAGGGATTGCGAGTAATGGCAAACCATTTTTAACGTTAATTCTTCAAGATCAAAGTGGAGATATTGAGGCGAAACTATGGGATGCGAAGCAGAATGATGAACAAACCTATGCCGCGCAAACCATTGTGAAGGTAGTAGGCGATATTCATCATTATCGCGGGAGGAATCAGCTGAAACTTAGGAATATACGCCCTGTTGCTGAAAATGAGCAAATTCGAATTGATGATTTTCTCGAAACAGCTCCTATTCCAAAACATGATATGATGGATACGATTATGCAATATATCTTTGATATGAAAAACCCTAATTTACAGCGTGTCACAAGGCATTTGCTGAAAAAATATGGACAGGAATTCGCTGACTATCCAGCAGCAACAAAAAACCATCACGAATTTGTCTCTGGTCTTGCTTATCATGTAGTGTCCATGCTGCATTTGGCTAAATCGATTGTTGACTTATATCCATCATTAGATCGAGATCTTTTATATTCAGGCATCATTCTTCATGATTTAGGAAAAGTCAAAGAGCTTTCAGGCCCAGTCTCAACCACCTATACGGTGGAAGGGAATTTAATTGGTCATATTTCGATTATGGTGACAGAAATTGCGAAAGCTGCAGAAGAGCTGGGTATTGACTCAGAAGAAATTCTGATTTTACAGCACTTAGTACTGAGTCATCATGGAAAAGGAGAGTGGGGCAGCCCGAAACCACCAATGGTGAAGGAAGCCGAAATTCTCCACTATATTGATAATTTAGATGCGAAGATGAATATGATGGATCGTGCGCTTGAGCATGTGAAGCCAGGAGAATATACAGAACGTATTTTTGCGCTAGAGAATCGTTCATTTTATAAACCAACCTTTCACGAATAACCATGTCAAAACGTCCGCTTCTGCGGGCGTTTTTTTCATAACTTGTCTTCTTTTTGCATAAGCATGTAACACAAGGGAAGAGAGAGCTGTTCTGAAAAAAAGGAGGCGATGAAAAAATGTTGTTTTTTCCATGGTGGGTGTATGCATGTATCATTGGCATTATTTTCTGTGCGTATAAATTAATGACAACGGCCAAAGAGGAGCAAGAGATTGATCAATCCTTTATTGAAAAGGAAGGAGAAATTTTTATCGAGCGAATGGAGCAAGAAAGAGAGCGCAGACGTCAGGGGCAGCAAATGAAAAGATCCCAGGATACGGCGGCACATGAAGATCACTCGATTGCTTAATCAGGTGATATAAAACCCCCTCTGCCCAATCACGGCAGAGGGGGTTTTTGCGATTACTGGTTTTGTTGAGATTGTTGATTTTGTGCAGGTTGTTGATCTTGTGCAGGTTGTTCAGATTTTTCTTTGAACGTGTTTTCAAGCTCTTTATCTTTTACTTTCACATCTGCATCTTTCACCAATTTGTTTAAGATGGTTTGGATTTCATTTGTGTCTGCTTGTTTTTGATTAAGTAGCTCTTTTTTCAAGTCTGCTTTCATGTCATCGTATTTACCGCGTTCTTCGGTCTTTTTAATGATATGGTAGCCGAATTGTGATTTCACTGGTTTGCTGATTTCATTCACTTTTAGTTTAAATGCAGCTTTACTGAAGTTCTCGTCCATTTGACCTTCTTTTGCGAACCAGCCTACATCTCCGCCTTGTGCAGCTGAAGCGGTATCAGTTGAATATTCAGACACAACAGCATCCCATTTTTCACCTTTATCTAATTTCTTTTCCACTTCGTCAGCTGTTTTCTTATCAGCTACTAAAATGTGGCTTGCGCGGATTTTCCCTTTTAGGTCATCGTAATACGCTTTTACTTCTTTATCAGTGATTTTGATGTTAGCTTTGGCAGCCTTTTGAGTCAGCAGCTCATATTTCACTTGATCTTTGATGTAATCTTTTCCGAATTCATCTTGAAGTTGTTTTAAACGATCTTCACCAAGTGTCTTTTTATATTCTTCCATTTTCTTATCAATTTCTTTATCAGATACTTTGTATTTGTCAGCAAGAACCTTTTGTTGAACAAGTAGATTTAAAGCATCTCCACCTGCTTGTTTCTTAAGAGTCGTATAAAGCTCTTCTTTTGTGACATCTCCTGATTTTGTTGTTGCGATGACATCTTTATCACCACTACTGCATGCGCCAAGAGTTAAAACACTAACTGCTGTTACAGCTGCTAAAGCCATTTTTTTCATTCAAAAAACACTCCTAATCTTTCCAATTTATTTATCATTGCTTGTATCATAACATATTGTGACACGCTGTAAAAAGAAATGCAAATGGAAGGGCATTCGTCTAGTCAAAAATTTGCGCGCTACATACACATATAGTGATCACAAAAAGGAGGCTGAATTATATGGGAGCAGGATATTCTAATGGGTTTGCTTTATTGGTCGTGCTATTCATTTTGCTGATCATCGTTGGTGCAGCATATCTTTACTAATTAAATCGCTGTGACAGAAAGGAGCCGTCCTGCCATGCGTGCGGGCGGTTCTTTTTTCAAACGATGACAGGTGCCTAAACGTTTTCAATTTTATAGCATACACTGAGCTTAGAACAGAGGAAGAACTGGCAGGAGGTGTTTTTACATGGGAGGAGAAGTCTTCGCTGGCGGTTTTGCACTAGTCGTCGTGTTATTCATCTTATTGATCATTATCGGTGCATCTTGGATTTGCTAATTAATCAATATACACAAAAAGCTGCCCTCAAACTGGCAGCTTTTGCTTTGATCTTAAATAGATATGGTAATTTCAACAAATGATGAGATCAGTAAGATCAGTATCGATACATTGATAAAGCGAAACACCTTATCTTGCCGTTCTTCAGGAATCTCTCTGACAAGGCATAATGTATTAGTAAGCCTGTTTATTGAATACACAATAAACGCGGCAAAGACGATGAAGTAAAATAAAACTATCGGAGATCCCCCCTCTCTATGCTATTCCCATACTACATTACCAAATTTTTTATGAAAAAGATAGAAGTTGGCTTTAAAAACCTCATGATGAGGATGTTTGGTCAACTAAAATATCAAACTCGTCTTGGGCTTGATCGATGATGCAGGATTTAGGTGCTTTGAGCAGTTTCCATGCAAATAAAAAGTCAGGCAAACAATAGCCTGCATGAATACTTGCGATGATGATAAAATAGTGTGCATACATTGGAAACGCCACACCTAACACAAAGTAAACCGGTGAAATCACACAAAATGGACTGAGAAGTGAATAAAGCATGATGTTCTTTGGTACACGTTGCCAGCAATTTCGTTTAAATAGCGTCATTTTTTTCTTGTTTTTCATCACTGGGATCAAGTGAACCACACGGTGGACAAGCAATGTCACAAGTAAAAGCATAGCAAAAAGCGGTGCGTTGTGACTGCTTAGTCTCGTTTCAGGATGAGTCAGTTGAAAACATAAAAAAGCCGTAATGAAAAAAAGTATAGCAAGGCTGATGGCTGAAATCAGCAGTCTTGTATAACCATAATCCTTTTCAAGATTAATGGTCTTCCAACAATTCATTTTTCATCCTTCCAATCTTAAAAAACTAATTGAATATCTCAAGATAATTTACTCTTCCTGAAGATAAAAATCAATGGTTTTCATGAAAAAAAATAAAATGTTGTGTTCATATGGAATAAAGAGAGGAAACTTTGGATTTTTCAAGAAAAAAAGACAGAAGAGGGAGGTTCGTCTCTTTCGTCAATGAGTAATTTCGGCTAGAATAGAAAGACTAAGAGAAAGAGGGAACGTACATGAGTATTGAGGAACGAATGAGCCAGCTCGAATATTATATGGAACTTTTGCTGACGGCGACCGATATGAGCCGTTATCCATATTATGCATTATTGATTAGGCAGCGGGTATCGAAAGAAGAGGCGCAGGAAATTGAGCGTATTTGTGCTGAGCTTTCAGAGGAAATGGACAAGCAAAAAGCACAAGGCTACGTCATGTTTGACGATATGCTTGCGCTTTTTGCAGGACAGTTAATTGAAAAGCTGGATGTGCATGAGACGATATTTGCATTGCATGATCAAGGGCTGTTTCAGCCGTTGATGAATGAATTTATAAAGATCATTAAACAATTTGATTTGCTTTATTAGCCGCTTTTTCTGCTGCATCAGCTGAGTCTTCAAGTTCCTCAGGTTTTTTCGTGACTTTTCCTCGCTCATTCAAAAAGTCCTTCTCGATGTTTGAAAACGATTTCTCAAAAATCTCCATGAAGTCCTCACCATAGATGTTTCGGATAATACACATCATTTCTAAAATCTCAGGGAACTTTCCGTAAATGTCATGAAGCGGCTGTGCGCCTTTGACAATACCAGTTCGTGCCGGGTCATAATCTTCGAGTAGTTTATGGAATGTCTCTTCGCCTTTTGGCGTTAGCTCAATATACGTATTGCGTTTATCGTTTAACTTTTTAGAAAATTTTAAAAATCCTCGTTCCTCGAGTTTCTTGGAGAAGTTAAACGCCGTTGATACATGCATGACGCCAAACTTTGCAATTTCTGATATTGAAGCTCCTTTTAATTGATACGCAATCCACAAAATATGATGTTCATTGATATTTAGGTTATACGGTTTGATCCACTGCTGCCAGTCCTTTTCAATGGATTTCCAAAGAGCTTTGCTCAATTGGGCCATTCTTTGACTGAATAAAAGTGCTTCTTTTACATCGAAAGGCTGTTCCGAATGATTCATCCATTTCACCTACTTCTCTTTTTCTTGTAATTCTATTATGCCAATAAAATAAAGATTAATAAAGCTGAAAATTCAAGAATTTTTAAAACTCATGAAAAACATTGACAAAATAACCTTTTTTCAACAAAAAAAGTGCGGGATACGCACCCCGCACACTTTTGTAAACGAATATTTTTTCTTGAGTATATTAGTTTTGTAAGGTTTTCTCCAATTGCTTGAGTTTTTCCTCAATTTCCTGAATTTCCTTTTGCAAGTCCTGCTGGTGAGGTTTGATTTCTTCACGCCATTGCTGAATCGATGTTTGTAATTCAGTTCCGACTTCTTTAATGACCTCTGCGCTTTCTTTTGCTGTTTCAACAATTTGTTCTTTTAAAGCTTGTCCATCTCTTTTTAATCTTGTCAGCGTATCTTCAAATTTGTCATAGCCGTCTTTCATCTTTCCGCGCACATCTCTGCCAGAAGAGGGAGTCGTCAGGAGCACTGCCGCACCTCCGAGGAGACCGCCTACAAATAATCCTGTTAATAAAGAACGTCCACTAGCCATTCAAATCACCTCTAGTCAAATTTTACACATTCGCATGTTCTCTCTGAGCTGACGATCAGCTTCAATGAACTTCCATACATAGCTTGCTTTATTTTAGCATACTTTTGAAGAAAAGGGAGGGGAGAAGGTTGTCTGTCTTTCTGTTCGTTTTTACGTGTATCGGTGTCGTTTTTACAGGTGGTTCTATTCATTATGCAAGACAGCTGGGGTATGCAGGGTCTTATCCACCAAAACATGTATTAAAGCAAAAAGCACTTGTGTGTGCGGCAGGTGCAGGAATTTCGCTCCTCATTTTGCTGCTGACCCTTTTTCTTTTATAAAAGCATGAAAAAAAACCTCTTCATCTATTATGAAGAGGTTCGATTATTCGTTAAGCAACTTCTATCATTCTTGCACGTCTAAGAATGGACTGAGCAATTGGGAAGACAAATACCATGGCAATGGTATTAATCACGGCTGCTGGCAGGACGACGCCTACAAGAAGTGCCGGTAATGCAGCTGGCAGTCCAGTGATCAGTAATGCGGCAGATAGGAAAATCACGCCGGATACGATGGTTCCAATCGCAGTTAATACAGCGGTCAGCACTACTTTGTTCTTTATCTTCATGCAAGATAAGAAAAGGGCTAAGAAGATAAAGGCTGTCACTGGTTTATCAATCATATTTGGAATTTGTCCGCCTGGGAAACCCGTTGTTAATGCAGAAATGGCGCCTGTTACGAGGGCAATAACCACTACATGCTGTACCTTTGGGAAAAGGATGATGCTTAAAAACATCATGACCAGCATCATATCAGGTTTCATTCCGAAAAAGATGGGCGGGAAAATCGTATGCAAAACAGCTCCCATTGCTGCAAGCAATGACATAATAACTAATTCTTTTGTTTTCATTTCTATGCTCTCCTCTGCTAAGCTCTTAGAACTCTCCAATAATATGGCTCATCATTTATTGCAAGAGTCATCACTTTATATTTCTCGTTATTATACCAAATTTATTTCTCTATAGAAAAGCTTTTTCACTCATTTTCTTGCTGGAACTTTTTCATAAAGTCCGCAAGCTTTTGGCAGTCTTCAATCGATACCGCATTGTAAATAGATGCTCTGCATCCACCGACAGAACGGTGGCCGGCAAGTCCAACCATTTGTTCCTGCTTTGCTTTCTCTACAAAGGAAGCAGTGAGCGCATCATCACGAAGGGTAAATGTGACATTCATATGCGACCGGCTGTCAGTGCGTGCGTGTCCTTTGTAAAAACCGCCGCTTTGATCAATTGTGTCATAGAGAATGCCTGCTTTTTGTTCATTGCGTTTTTCCGCTGCTTCTACGCCGCCAGCCTGTTTGACATGCTCAAGGACAAGAGACAGCATATAAATCGCAAAAGTCGGTGGTGTGTGATAAAGAGAGCCAGCTTTTGCGTGTGTTGAATATTTTAATATTTTCGGTGTGCTGCTTTTCTCTTTTTCTAATAAACGTTTGCGCGCGATCACAATCGTGATACCAGAAGGCCCTAAGTTTTTTTGTGCCCCAGCATAAATGAGATCAAATTGAGAAACATCGATTTTTTTGCTGAGAATATCACTAGACATATCCGCAATGAGTGGTAATGATGTACTAGGGAACGTTTTCCACTGAGTGCCGAAGATCGTATTGTTTGATGTGATGTGTAAGTAAGCGCCATCTGTTAAACCGGAGGCATCTACTTCTGGAATATACGAGTAGTTGTCGTCTTCACTTGAAGCAAACACAGATGTTTCACCAAACCCTTTTGCTTCTGATAATGCTTTTTCTGACCAAGCGCCTGTTTGAATGAAATGAGCCGTTTCGTCTTCATGTAAGAAGTTCATAGGAATCATCGCAAATTGAAGGCTAGCTCCGCCCTGTAAAAAGAGGACTTCGTAATCTTCAGGAATGTCCATCAGTTCCACCAACAGTGCTTTTGCTTTATTGTGGACTTCTTCATATTCACCGCTGCGATGAGACAGCTCCATCACAGACATTCCAGTTTGTTTAAAATCAACAAGTTCTTCCTGTGCCTTTTCAAGCACTTCTAGCGGCAGTGCCGCCGGACCAGCATTAAAATTCGTCGTTCGCTTCATCACAATCTCTCCCTATTTCTCGCGTTAATGGATCAAAAGATAAAACCATCCTATCACAAATTTGAAGCAATTGGACAAAAAATTTGAATCGTTCTAAATATCTTACTATTAAGAAATGAAGGGGATAAAAAGGGGTGGAAATGAGAAAAACCTCATCTATTAAGATGAGGTAAGCCGCGTATGAATGGCAGAAGAAATCTCTTTTAAATCCTCTGACGTGTATTGATCTTGATGTGATTTCCATACAGCACCAAAGCCATCGCCTTTGCCGTAGCGCGGAATGATATGCATGTGGTAATGGAACACAGATTGTCCGGCTTTTTCGCCGTTGTTGTTTAAAAGGTTTAATCCAATGGGTTCAAATTCCTGTTTGATGGCTCTTGCAATTTTCGGAATCGCTTGGAAGTAGTGATTAGACACTTCTGGTGTCATTTCGTAGATATTTTCTTTATGTATTTTCGGGATTACGAGGGTATGCCCTTTTGTTACTTGGCTAATATCTAGAAAAGCCAATACATGCTCGTCTTCATATACTTTTGCACATGGAATGTCTCCATCAATGATCTTGCAAAAAATACAATCGCTCACATCATGTCACTCCTCAATCATTTTCCTTCATCGTATCACAAAAATGAGCAAAAAAGAAAACAGGACAAGCGAACTCCTTTGGTCGCTCATCCTGCTCCTGCAGAAGAAATGCTGATGCTTTCATTCGATATGCCTTTTGAATTCTCTATTTACTGAAATAAAGAATTCATATGCCTGCTATTTCTGCCGTAAACACCTCATTTGACGTTTTGGTTTGTCGTATACATATTGTATAGGACACAAAAATCAAGAATCAGTGAAGCAAAACAGAAGCTAAGGTTTTTAGATGAAAAACCAACTTGTCATGCGGTTCTTTGCCTTTAACAAACACCTCATTTACTTATTGGTCATCAAGTTCATTTCTTCTACAAACAATATGATGACCAAGATGCCTATTTTTTATTCATGACTTGTTTATAGGTAAACATTTCAAATTACCTTTCGTTTTTGTTACTATAAAGGAAAAACGAAAGAAAGGAACGAATTCATGTCCCTTCTCACTGTAAAAGATGTAACGGGTGGATATACGAAGAATCCCGTTCTAAAAAATATCTCATTTGAATTAGAAAGAAATCAAATCGTCGGTCTCATCGGTTTAAACGGAGCGGGGAAAAGCACAACCATTCGCCATATCATCGGACTCATGAAACCGCATAAAGGTGTCATTGAGTTGAATGGACGAACCCTTCAAGATGATCAAGAGGCGTATCGCTCGCAATTTACATTTATTCCAGAAACACCTGTATTATATGAAGAATTAACTTTAAAAGAGCATTTAGAGCTGACAGCGATGGCTTATGGACTATCAAAAGAACAATTAGATGAACGGCTGCCGTCATTGCTGAAAGAATTTCGAATGGAGAAACGTTTGAAGTGGTTCCCTGCTCATTTTTCAAAAGGAATGAAGCAGAAGGTCATGATTATGTGTGCGTTTCTTGTTGAACCAGAACTGTATATCATCGATGAACCGTTCTTAGGGCTCGATCCTCTTGCGATTAATGCACTGCTTGAACGGATGAATGCTGCAAAGAAAAACGGCGCTAGTGTCCTGATGTCAACGCATATCTTGGCGACAGCAGAACGCTATTGTGATTCCTTTATTATTTTGCACGAAGGGGAAATTAGAGCGAAAGGAACACTGACAGAGCTGAGAGAACAGTTCAATATGAGAGATGCGACACTCGATGATCTTTATTTGGAATTAACAAAGGAAGAAAGCTATGAGTAAAACGACGCAAAGCATTTGGAAATCCCGATTAGAGGAACACATACAAGATACAAGAAAATATTTAAAATACATGTTCAATGATCATCTTGTCATTGTGCTCATTTTTTTCCTTGCAGGCGGAGCGAGCTGGTATAGTAACTGGCTCAAACAAATTCCAGCTCATTTTCCATCCTACTGGGTCATGGCAGTTGTTTTCTCATTGGTGCTGACAAGCTCTTACGTGCGGACGTTGATCAAAGAAGCAGATCTTGTGTTTTTGCTTCCTTTGGAAGGGAAGATGGAACCTTATTTAAAACAAGCTTTTAACTTTAGCTTCATTTCTCAGCTATTTCCTCTCATTGCCGTATCCATTGTCGCACTCCCGCTTTATTCGGCAGTGTCTTCAGGCGGCATCAAGATGTATGTGCTTATATTGGCGCAAATGATTTTGATCAAGGGTCTGAATACAGCGATTCAATGGAGAACGACGTATTTTCAAGGAAAACAGATGAGATGGCTTGATGCAGTCTTTCGTTTTCTATTGAATATGATTTTAATCTATACCGTTTTACAGGCATCATATGCAATCGCAATTGTTTTTTATCTCATCTATGGTGTCTATCTCGTTTACTTAACGAATGCAGTCAAAAAGCAGCCTTTTCAATGGGAATTGCATATTTCTGACGAATTAAAACGAAAACAGCGTTTTTATCGTTTGGCCAATTTATTTACAGATGTGCCTCATTTAAAGAAACAGGTGAAAAGAAGAGCCTATATGGACTGGCTTTTGCAGTTTGTTCCGTATGACCAGCGTAAAACTTTTTCTTACATGTATGTGAGGGCATTTTTACGATCAAATGACTATTTTGGTCTCGTGTTTAGGCTAACTGCCGTGTTTGTGCTGATTATTTTGTATACAGGTGCAGCAGGCTGGGTGGGCGCGCTGCTTGTCTTGTTCACCGTGTTTATCACAGGTGTGCAGCTTGTGCCGTTAACGAAGCACTTTGCCCATCTTTCATTACAGGCACTTTATCCTGTTGCTCAGCAAGAAAAGGATCGGAGCTTTTTTGTTCTCGTCCGTAACGTGCTCATCATCCAATCGATATTGCTAAGCTGTTCAGTACTACCGGCAGGAGGATGGCAGGGAAGTGGACTTGCCCTTCTGATTTCACTGGCATTTGTGCTTGTCCTCTTCAAGCCTTACGTACTCAGTCGATTAAAAAAGATGCGATAAGCAGAGATATGTTTCTGACAGCGAGCGTATGATGACATCAAGGAGGGGACCGGATGAATGCAGCTGAACGGGAGTTATATGAAGAAGCCATTCTTTTTCAAACACGATTTTTAAGAAGACCTTCAAAGGTTGAACGGTTTTCAAAAGGAGTTCAGCAGCAGGTGAACCGCCGAATCCCTGCCAGGTTTCATCAAGTCATCACAAGTGCGGTCAAAACAATGGTTGAATCCACTGTATCAGGATCTCACTTCACTTCATTTTCAGTCATTGATGAGCAATTATCCATCATTGAGCGAAATGAACTGGCAAAGGAGAAAGTGAAGTACTATCAAAAGGCAGCTGCGATCGAAGGAATTGGAACAGGTGCAGGTGGTATTTTGCTCGGTATGGCAGACTTTCCGCTGTTGCTTAGCATCAAGATGAAATGTCTTTATGAACTGGCATGTATTTATGGCTTTGATTTGTCTCAAAAAGAGGAAAGACTCTTTTTGCTCTGTATATTTCAACTCGCCTTTTCCGGCAGTACACATCGTCAAAAAATGATGATGATCATTGATGATTGGGAAACGAGCCGTGAGAAAATGGATTGGTACAGCTTTCAGCAGGAGTATCGAGATTACATTGACCTAGTGAAGCTGTTTCAATTAATGCCGATTGTCGGAGCCGCTGTTGGCGGTGTGGCAAATCATCACCTGACAGGACAGCTCGGAGATGTCGCTCGTCATGTGTTTCACTTACGGGTGTTGAAAGAAATGAAATAGAAAAGCCGCTGTTTGCCAGCGGCTTTTTTTATTCATCGTAGGAAAGGACAGCACGGGCGAGTACCTTTGCTGCGATAGGCATTGCTTTTTCGTTGATATCAAACTTCGGGTGGTGATGGGGATACGTGTCTTCGCTGTTTTCCGGCATGGCGCCTGTGTAAAAGAAGGTTCCAGGGACATGCTGAAGGTAGTAAGCAAAATCTTCTCCGCCCATTTGGGTTTCGGCTTCTATTACTTCTGTGACACCATCTGTTTGTTTTGCGATGTCAGCAATAAATTCAGTTGGCTTTGGATGATTTTTGACAGCAGGGTATCCTCTCACATATTCATATGTGTAGCTTGCATCATGCATGTCGCACACCCCTTTTACGACCTGTTCAATTTCTCGTTCGATGGTGTGTCGTGCACTCTCTTCAAAGGATCGTGCAGTACCAGTTAAAACTGCAGAATCTGCAATGACGTTAAAAGCATTCTCTGCCACAAAACCTCCAACAGATACAACAGCAGAATCAACTGGATTGACTTTACGGGCAACGACTTGCTGCAAGTTTGCGACGATTTGTGAACCGATGAGTACAGCATCTTTCGTTAAGTGAGGCTGGGCACCGTGTCCGCCTTTCCCCTGAACTCGGATAGAGAAGCGGTCGGCAGCTGCCATAAAGTTCCCGCTTTTATAAAGAACCGTGCCACAAGGCTCTGGAGACCAAAGGTGCGTCCCGAATATGACATCGACACCGTCTAAGCAGCCGTCTTCGATCATTGGTTTTGCACCGCCTGGCGCATATTCTTCTGCGTGCTGATGAATGAGGACGATTTTCCCTTTTAATTGATCACGGTGCTCATTCAAAATTTTCGCTAAGACAAGTAGTGTCGCTGTGTGCCCATCGTGTCCGCAGGCATGCATCACACCGGGCTTTGTCGATTTGTAAGGCACTTCCTTTTCATCATGGATAGGAAGTGCATCGAAATCAGCCCTGAGGGCAATCGTCGGCCCCGAAGAAGCTCCTTCGATAAAGGCGAGTACACCATGGCCGCCCACCTGTGTACGTGTTGGTATATGTAATCTGTCATAGTAGCTGGCGATGAAAGCGGCTGTTTCTTCTTCCTGGAAAGAAAGTTCAGGATTCATGTGGAGATGGCGTCTAATTTCAACCATTTCTTCATAATGTTCATCAAGACGTTCATTGATGCTTTTTTGTAAAGTGGATATTGTCATTGATTTGAAAACCTCCTTCTCTTTTACTGATTGTATGGTAATTGTTAGAATCTTTCAACAGAAGAGGATGTCGTTTGCGCATCAAAAGGTCATTTTACATAAAAGTCGAAGTTGCTATGAAGCGGGGAAAGGGAGGAATTGTATTGGGAAGCTGTCCAAATTGTTCAAAAGCGTTTTCTTTCGTTGAAAAGTTTCATTTATCACATACGAAAATGATGATGTGTCCAAGCTGTCGGCATCAAATCAAAGAAACCTTTGTATCAAAAATGAGTTTTTTCATGATCTGTTTGATTCCGCTATTGGTGATGCTCATTCAATTGAAAGGGGCTTCACCTATGTTGAAGTGGCCGATCTTATTAGGATGGATCCTATTGAATTTCTATGTACTTCAGCCGATCATTCATCGGTACGAGCTGACATCACGACGATAAAATGAAAAGCCCAGCGATTGGGCTTTTTTTCATGAAAAAAGAAGTGCTGAAAGTAGCACTTCCCAGATTGTTGACAAAGGGCTAAAATGATCTTTATTTTAGCCCTTTGTCTTCTTTTCAGCGTGATAGAAAACCTTTGAAGTCTAGGAAGGACGAGTACTGGAGCGGAGCGAATTTGACATTCGTGAGCACCAGCACGCAGGACTGACAACGAATGCGAGGGTTTGTCTACACGCTGAGAAGTGCTGGAAGCAGCACTTCCTTAATTGTCTGTAACGGCATGATAGGATGTGAGATAAGCAGGACGAGAGAAGATGGAGCCAGTATCATCGTTTGGCTGAAAGAACGCTTCTGATTCTTGAAAGTCTTCAAATAAGTCCTCTGATTCCCAGAGTGTCATAATCAAATACACTTCTTCATCTTTTTTCGGTCTTAACACTCGAAGAGCCTTGAAGCCCCGCTGATGTTCTGAGATGTTCGTCTTCTTCTGAAAAGTAGATTCAAACAGTGCTCTACTTTCAAGCTTCACAGGGATATGATTCAAGGTGACGAAGCCAGGTTGGACTAGCTCGCCTTTCGCATAAATCACATCATAGGCATGAGGGGCTTTAAAAACAGTCTCACCCTCCGTCTCATGGAAAAGAGCTGCTTGTTCTTTTCCGACCATATAAAGCAGATTTTCCTGATCGTGTTTTTTTGCGATTTTATGCAAGAAATCTGCTGTTCCATAAGTCATATAGACATTCATCTAAACCGCCTCCTGCTTGATAGTATAACAAAAGAATGATATATAATTCTTTGGTAGTCAATCCATAAAACATATTATGAAGCCATACATCCCATACTATCCGTATAAAGGAATGAGGTGACCTAATTTGAAGAAAAAGAAGATAATCATTCCATTAGTCATTGCAGGAAGTACAATCGTGCTTTCATTTATTGGCTATCTGACCATTTTATTTTTAGGACATTATGTCATAGATGAAAAGAAGCTTGTATTTCACGCTTCATCCCAAATCATTGATCAGAATGGAAAAGAACTCACAAGTATGTATTCAGAAAATCGGGACCCTGTGTCAATAAAGGATGTACCTGATAAAGTAGCAAAAGCCTTTGTGGCTGTTGAGGACAAGCGGTTTTATGAGCATCATGGAATTGATGCGCAGTCAATTTCAAGGGCGGTTTATCGAGATATATTAGCAGGTGGAAAGGTAGAGGGCGGCAGTACAATTACTCAGCAACTCGCAAAAAATATTTTTCTCACAAATGACAAAACCTTTCTGCGAAAAACAAAAGAAGTCATCATTGCAATTAATTTAGAAAGAGATTATTCAAAGGATAAGCTGCTCGAAATGTATTTGAATCAGCTTTACTTCGGTCATGGCGTCTACGGTATCCAAGCAGCAGCCAATTATTACTTTAGTAAAGATGTGAAAGATTTAACGGTCAGCGAAGGGGCTACACTCGCTGCGATGCCAAAGGCGCCGTCTACTTACTCGCCTGTTTTACACCCTGATAAAAATAAACAAAGGCGGGACACGATTCTTAACTTAATGAATGAGCAAGGATATTTATCATCAACAGAAACAGTAGAAGCAAAAGGGAGAACACTAGGCATTCATTTGAAAAAGAAATCAGAAACGCCTTGGGTCGATAGCTATGTCGATCTCATCATTAAGGAAGCTGAATCAGAGTATGCCATTTCACATGAGCAATTGCTTCAAGGTGGTTATACCATTACAGTTCCGATCGATATGAATCTGCAAAAGGTCACCTACGATGCGATGAAAAACAACCGTTATTTCCCGGGAAAAAGCGGTTCTCCTGAAAGCAGTGCCATCTTTATTGATAATGAGTCTGGCGGAGTAAAAGCAGCAATCGGAGGACGAGAATATCAAGCGAGGGGCTATAACAGGGTGACCGCTGTTAGACAGCCTGGATCTGTTTTCAAGCCGATCGCGGTATATGGACCTGCGCTGCAGGAGAAAAAATTCCGACCTTATTCCCTGCTTGAAGACGAGGAAAAAAGCTATGACGGTTATTCACCAAAGAATTACGATGGACAGTATGAAGAGAAGGTCACGATGGTGGAGGCCCTCATGAAAAGTAAGAATACAGCAGCGGTGTGGACATTAAGCCAGCTTGGTATTGATGCTTCGAAAACATATCTCGAGAAAATGGGAATCGATATTTCGGATCAAGGACTTGCGATAGCCCTTGGCGGTTTAGAAAAAGGGGTTTCTCCACTTCAAATCGCGGGAGCTTTCCACACATTTGCAAACGAAGGCGTATATCAAAAGCCTTTCTTCATTCAGAAAATCACCAATGATGAAGGAGAAACGGTAGAGAAAAATCGTAGTAAGCCAGAACGAGTGTTCAGTGTGCAGAATGCTTGGAATATGACAAGAATGCTGCAGCAAGTCGTCAAAGGCGGAACAGCCCAGAGCGGTTCGTATGCTGGAGATTTAGCAGGTAAAACAGGCACGACCACATATTCAGGTGTGAAGGGTGCAACAAAAGATGCTTGGTTTGCCGGCTATACGCCAAGTACAACGGGTGCGATCTGGATGGGATATGACAAAACCGATAACAGTCACTATTTAACTGGCGGAAGTCAATACCCAGTGCAGCTGTTTAAGGATATTTTAACGGCAGCCCAAATAACGAATGAAACGTTTAAAAAACCAGAGGGGATTAAAGAACTTCAAGCGCCAATTCATTTAGAAGGACTTTCTGGATTTGAAGCCCGCTATGTGTTTAAAATCAAAGGATTGTTTACATTAGAGCTGTCTTGGGACAAGCAGGAGGATAAACGCGTTAAATACCGCATCTATGAAAAGAGAAATGGAAGCGAAACGCTGATTGACTCAGTGACAGGCACAAATAGCTACACAATGCCGTATGCCAATGTGTTTTCAGATGCGGAGTATAAGGTGGTTCCATATAATACCCAAACGCAAGAAGAAGGAGAAGGCAGTCCATATGTCAAGCCAGAGGCTTTTGGACGTTAATATTCGGCGATTTTTTGAACAATGAGCCGGTTTAGTATACCGTGCCTTGAAAAAGCGGTATAGTAAAAGCAGTGTTTGAGCCTTATACAAAGAGAGTGTAAGGCGAAAGGTGGAATGAAAGGTAATGGGAAAAACGAAGGCTTTTAACGACACGTTCTTAAAGGCGTGCAAAGGGGAAAAAACAGATCATGTACCAGTTTGGTATATGAGGCAGGCAGGACGCTCACAGCCTGAATATCGTGCCCTTAAAGAAAAGTACGGGCTATTTGAAATTACGCATCAGCCAGAGCTATGTGCTTATGTAACACGACTTCCTGTAGAACAATATGGTGTAGATGCCGCGATTTTATATAAAGATATTATGACCCCGCTTCCAGCTATTGGAGTGGACGTTGAAATTAAAAATGGCATTGGACCTGTCATTGATTCACCGATTCGGTCAAAAGCAGATATCGAACGTCTTGGGGAACTTCATCCTGAAGAAGACCTGCCATATGTGCTTGATACGATTCAGCTTTTAACGAAAGAGCAGCTGAATGTACCGCTCATCGGTTTTGCTGGTGCACCATTTACGATGGCTAGCTATATGATTGAAGGCGGCCCGTCTAAAAACTATCATAAAACAAAAGCGCTCATGTACAGTGAGCCTGAGACATGGATGCTACTCATGAACAAATTAGCTGATATGACGATCACGTACATACGCGCGCAGGTAAAAGCAGGGGTCAGTGCATTTCAAATCTTCGACTCATGGGTGGGCGCTTTAAATGCAGCGGATTACCGGACATTCATTAAACCTGTCATGCAGCGAATTTTCACAGAGTTGAAGAGTGAAAATGTACCAATGATCATGTACGGAGTTGGTGCAAGCCATCTTGTGAAAGATTGGCATGACCTGCCGCTAGACGTCGTTGGACTTGATTGGCGTATGAGTGTAGACGAAGCGCGAAAAGAAGGGCTCACAAAAACGTTACAAGGAAATCTTGATCCAACGATCTTACTTTCTCCTTGGGAAGTCATTGAAGAAAGAGCAAAAGACATATTAGATCAAGGGATGAAATCAGATCACTTCATCTTTAACTTAGGTCATGGGGTATTTCCAGATGTTTCACCAGATACGTTAAAGAAGCTGACCGATTTTATTCACGACTATTCAGCTTCACATAAAAAATCATCCATCTAAACTATTTCAATTGATCTGAAGGAGTGTTGGTTGTGGAGAAAAAGAAAATGGGGCTTCTTGTCATGGCATATGGCACCCCATATAAAGAAGAAGACATTGAGCGTTATTATACACATATTCGTAGAGGCAGAAAGCCTGAGCCGGAAATGCTGCAAGATTTAAAGGATCGCTACAAGGCAATTGGCGGTATTTCTCCTTTATCAAAAATTACAGAGCAGCAGGCACATGGTTTGTGTGAGCACTTGAATGACATTCAAGACGACATTGAATTTCATGTGTACATTGGCTTAAAACATATCGAGCCTTTCATCGAGGATGCAGTTGCTGACATGCACAAGGACGGCATGACAGAAGCTGTGAGTATCGTTTTAGCGCCGCATTTCTCTACCTTTAGTGTGAAATCATATAACAAACGTGCACAAGATGAGGCAGACAAGCTCGGCAATCTACAGATTACGTCTGTTGAAAGCTGGTACGATGAGCCAAAGTTTGTGGACTATTGGGTGAAGCAAGTGAAGGATACGTATGCATCAATGAGTCAAGAGGAAAGAGATTCCGCGGTACTTATTGTGTCTGCACACAGCCTTCCTGAAAAAATTATTGCAGCAGGAGATCCATATCCTGATCAGCTCGCACAATCTGCCAAAATGATTGCAGAAGGTGCGGGAATTGAACACTATGAAATTGGCTGGCAAAGTGAAGGCAATACGCCGGATCCATGGCTAGGACCAGACGTACAAGACTTAACGCGGGACTTATTTGAACAAAAAGGCTATCAAACATTCGTGTATGTGCCTGTTGGTTTTGTCGCTGATCATCTTGAAGTGTTATACGACAACGATTATGAATGTAAAGTCGTGACAGATGAAATTGGTGCAGCCTACTATCGTCCAGAAATGCCAAATGCGAAACCAGCATTTATTGATGCTCTGGCAACAGTCGTATTAAAGAAGCTTGACGAAAGCAAGTAATCATATAAAAGAAGGCGATCCTATGCATGACAATCAAAAACACCTTGTCATCATTGGCGGTGGCATCACTGGTTTAGCCGCCGCCTTCTATTTGGAAAAGGAAGTCGAAGAAAAAGGTCTTCCGATTCAAATATCACTTATTGAAGCGAGCCCTAGGCTAGGTGGAAAAATACAAACATTATATAAAGACGGCTACATCATTGAACGTGGACCTGATTCATTTCTAGAAAGAAAGGTCAGTGGGCCGCAGCTGGCAAAGGATGTCGGTCTGACCGATCAGCTCGTCAATAATGAAACTGGGCAAGCGTATGTACTAGTCAATGAAAAGCTTCACCCGATGCCAAAGGGTGCTGTTATGGGGATTCCAACTCAAATCAGCCCATTTATTACAACTGGTCTTTTTTCAGTTGCGGGAAAAGCAAGAGCAGCGATGGATTTCGTGTTGCCAAAAAGCAAGCAGACCGAAGATCAGTCGCTTGGTGAATTTTTTAGAAGACGTGTGGGTGATGAGGTCGTTGAGAATTTAATCGAGCCGCTTTTATCAGGCATTTATGCAGGGGATATTGACCGCCTGAGCTTAATGTCCACCTTCCCGCAATTTTATCAAACAGAACAGCAGCATCGCAGTTTGATTCTTGGGATGAAAAAATCACAGCAGCATGCGAAAGCGCAGCAAGTGACTGCGAAAAAACAAGGGCAGTTCCAAACGATCAATCAAGGATTGCAGTCGCTTGTGGAAGCAGTAGAAAGTAAGCTCAAGCTGACAACGGTGTATAAAGGGACAAAAGTAAAACAGATTGAAAAAACGGATGGGGGCTATGGCTTGCAATTAGACAGCGGTCAAACGCTTTTTGCCGATTCAGCCATTGTCACGACTCCGCATCAATCGATTTATTCCATGTTTCCTAAAGAAGCAGGGCTAGAGTATTTGCATGACATGACCTCTACTTCTGTTGCAACAGTAGCACTCGGTTTTAAAGAAGAGGATGTTCATAATGAATATGACGGCACTGGTTTTGTCATCTCAAGAAACAGTGATTTCTCTATTACGGCCTGTACATGGACAAACAAAAAATGGCCGCATACCGCTCCGAAAGGAAAAACGCTATTGCGTGCGTACGTCGGAAAAGCTGGTGACGAATCGATTGTCGAGCAGTCAGACAGTCAAATCGTGAGCATCGTGCTCGAAGATTTAAAGAAAATCATGGATATTAAAGCAGATCCAGAATTGACGACAGTGACTCGCTGGAAGACAAGTATGCCGCAATATCACGTCGGTCATCAGAAAGCTATTTCGAACATGCGAGAAACGTTTAAGCAATCATATCCTGGTGTTTATATCACAGGTGCCGCTTTTGAAGGTGTCGGAATCCCTGATTGTATTGATCAAGGAAAAGCTGCCATCTCAGAGGCTTTATCGTACCTATTTGCATAAAAAACGACTCCCTTTTCTGTCATGGAAAGGGAGTTTTTCATGATCGAATCATTCAAAAAGAGTTGGGAATCATAAATGTGAACAAAGTTGTTGCATCTGGGGAAAAGGATATGGTATATTACTTTCTGTACTTAATGACCAAAACGTTCAAATAGTCATTTCGGGAGTGAGATCATGAGTGTTGATAGGAGACAAATGATTTTAGATGGTGCGACGAAGGCATTTACTCAATTCGGGTATAAAGCGACCACAATGGACCTTGTGGCAAAGCTTGCCAACGTCGGAAAAGGAACCATTTATACATTTTTCAAAAACAAAGAAGAGTTGTTTGATGAAATTTTCACATCCCTTTTACTAGAGATGAGGAAAATTGCGGATGAGGCAATTGATGAGAAGAATAGTTTCTCTGAAAACCTTCACTTAGCACTCTTTGCAATTTTAGAATTTCGAAAAAACCACCAGCTCACAATTAAGATTTTTCAGGAAAATGCAGAGCTTGGCACGTCAGCGGTCAAGGAAATGATCGAAAAAATGGAGCAGATGATCATTCGCTATATCAAAATGAAAGTACAAGAAGCGATGGATAAAGGCGACATTAAGCCTTGTGATCCTGAATTGACTGCATTTGTGATGGTGAAACTATATATTGCACTGATTTTTGATTGGGAAAAGCGATACGAGCCTTTAACAAAAGAAGAGGTAGCCGAATCGCTGGAGCTTTATGTCTTAAAAGGACTATCTGCAACAACATAATTTTTTTTGAGTTCAAATGACCAAATTTTATATTTAGTCATTCATCTATGGGAGGAAAACAGCAATGAATTTAATTCGGAATCAATGGAAGGACATTGTAACGAGCAAAAAACTACTGATCCCGATTTTAGCTGTCTTATTTATTCCGCTGATTTACAGTGGTGTATTTTTAAAAGCGTACTGGGACCCTTATGGTACAGTTGATCAATTGCCTGTAGCGGTTGTCAACTTGGATGAAGGCAGTCATTATGACGGGAAAACCCTTCAAGTTGGCGATGATTTAGTAAAGGAATTAAAGAAAAACGATAATTTCAAATGGAACTTTGTCGATAGTCATGAAAAGGCTATAAAAGGATTAAATAACGAGGACTATTACCTCGTGGTGGAAATACCAAAGAATTTCTCGAAAAATGCAAGTACAGTGCTAGAAAAACATCCGAAAAAATCGAATCTGAAATATTATACGAATCCAGGCGCCAACTATGCGGCGTCACAAATTGCGAATAATGCCATTATCAAATTAAAAGATTCGGTTTCAAAAGAAGTCACAAAAAATTACGCCGAGGTCATCTTTGATAACTTCAAAACGATTGCAAAAGGATTAGATCAAGCAAGCGATGGCGCGAAGAAAATTGATGACGGAACAAAAAGCGCAAAAGATGGCAGTACGAAGTTAAAAGACAACTTAGCCAAATTGGCTGAAGGTACGCTAACCTATAGCGAAGGTGTTCATCAGTTCGCAGGGAAAATGGGTGAACTGAACACAGGCATACAGTCTCTAGACAGTGGGCTTGGTCAGCTCCTAACAGGCTATCAAACCATTGATCAGAAATTTGGAGAGCTTGGTTCAGGAATTGATACATTAACCGAAGGATTAAACACAAGCAAAGAAGGACATCAGCAACTCGCTTCTAAAATGCCGCAATTCACAGCAGGCATTGAGCAGTTAAACAACAAAGCCCAATCCTTTTCAGAAAAAATTGCAGCAGTAGAAAAAGTCTTGTCGTCACCAGAGTTAGCGAATCTTGAAAAGATGGCGCCTAAACTTGATCAGGTGAAAAAAGACGCAAAAACGTTCAGTACAAAACTTGCTTCATTAAAAGAAGCATTATCAAATCGAGATACTAAAGTAAAAAGCATTATCCAAAACAGCTCTATGACAGATGAAGAGAAAAAGGCGGCAATGGATCAGCTGAACAGTCTGCCTAAAATCGAACTGCCTGATCTGTCTGGACTCGAACAAAGCTTAGCAGCCTTGCAGGAACTGCCTGATGCAAGTGAGGTTCAACAAGCAGTTGCATCTGCAAAAGCGCAGCTGCAGCAAGTCAAACAGCTGCCAGAGAAAACAGAACAGCTGTACACGTCTACAGTTGCGATACAAAATGCGATCGATCAAATGACATCTGGTACGAATAAATTGTATCAAGGTGCACTGAAGCTTCAAACAGGTCAAGGTCAATTACAAGATGGCCTGCAAACAGCAAATGGAAAGCTTGATACGGCGAAAAGCGGAGCGGATAAGCTTGCAAATGGATCAAGTCAGCTTAGCGCAGCGTTAAATAAGCTGGAAAGTGGTTCAACAAATATCCAAAGCAATACATCTAAGCTTGCCGAAGGCTCAAAATCGCTTGATAAAGGATTGGGAGATTTAAAAAGCGGTACAGGTAAGCTGTCCAATAAATTGAAAAGCGCTGCTGATGAAACAGGTGAAATTGATGCAAATCAAGACAATTACAATATGATTGCAAGCCCTGTTAAAACAGAAAACGATACAGCGAAAAAGATTGATAATTATGGAACAGGGCTCACGCCTTATATTTTATCCATGGGACTCTTTGTTGGGGCTCTAATGCTCACCGTTGTATTCCCAATGAAAGACCCTGCTGGACGCCCTAGAAATGCGTTTGAATGGTTTGTCAGCAAATATAGCGTACTTCTGCTTGTCGGTATCCTTCAAGCAGTCATTGCAAGTACGATGCTCATCTTTGGGCTTGGTCTTGAGGTGGAAAGCCTCTGGCGCTTCTATCTCTTTGCGATCGTCGTCAGTCTGACATTTTTAGCGATTATTCAGCTGCTAGCCACAACAATGGGGAACCCAGGACGCTTCATTGCCGTCATTATCTTAGTTCTTCAGCTCGCAGCAAGTGCTGGTACATTCCCGCTTGAGCTTGTGCCGAAGTTTTTCCAAGTCATTCATAGTCTGCTTCCAATGACGTATACAATCAATGGATTTAGAACGATCATTGCAAGCGGTGATGACAGCTATTTATGGCACCAAGCAGCGATTCTCGGTACAGTTGCGATCATCATGATGGCGGCAACAACTGCATACTTTGCTTGGAACGTAAGAAAAATGAAACAAGACGAAGCTTAATCAATGAATCCTTTCTCTTGATAGAGGAAGGATTTTTGATTTGAAATTAGACATCTTGAACCCGAAGCGATATATTTTAAGGAGAGATGCTATAAAAGGCATACATGGAAGGAATTGCTTTCACACAAAGGAGGAAATGCCGAATGACTACTGAAGTAAACGAAACCGTTCAGCTGATTCAAAAGCTCGTATCGATCCCAAGTCCGTCAGGGAATACAGAAAAGGTGATCGGCTTTGTTGAACGCTTTTTACAAGATGTAAATATTGAGACAAAACGAAATCGTAAGGGCGGCTTAATTGCCACTATTAAAGGAACTGATGACGAGGAACACCGCATGCTGACAGCACATGTCGATACGCTCGGTGCGATGGTAAAGGAAATTAAATCAAATGGACGGCTTCGTCTTGCACTCATTGGAGGCTTTCAATATAACTCAATAGAAGGCGAATATTGTGAAATTGAAACAGCAACAGGTCATACATACACAGGTACTATTCTTATGCATCAAACGTCCGTTCATGTCTATGCGGATGCTGGAAAAGCAAAACGAAACCAAGAAAATATGGAGATTCGTCTCGATGAAAAGGTGAAAAATGCAGACGATGTCAAAGCACTTGGGATTCAAGTAGGGGACTTTATCTCATTTGATCCTAGAGTGGAAGTGACGTCATCAGGCTTTATTAAATCAAGACACCTTGATGACAAGGCAAGTGTAGCGCTTTTGCTGCGACTCATCCACCGTATTCAAAAGGAAAATATCACACTGCCGCATACGACGCACTTCTTAATTTCTAATAATGAAGAGATTGGTTACGGTGGAAATTCCAATATTCCAGAAGAAACGGTGGAATATCTCGCTGTTGATATGGGAGCGATCGGCGATGGTCAATCAACAGATGAATATAGCGTGTCTATTTGTGTGAAGGACTCAAGCGGTCCTTATCATTATGGATTACGCAAGCATTTAGCCGCATTGGCACAAGAGAACAACATAGATTACCGTCTAGATATTTACCCTTATTACGGCTCTGATGCATCAGCAGCGATTCGAGCAGGTCATGATATCATTCATGGACTGATTGGACCGGGGATAGATTCCTCGCATGCTTTTGAACGAACACATGAAGATTCCCTTGTCCATACAGCGAATCTTCTTTATCACTACGTGCAATCATCCTTAATCACAGCATAAAAAAAGAACCCCATTTATCGGGGTTCTTTCAGCGTGTAGACAAACCCTCGCATTCTTTGTCAAGTCTGCGCTCCGGTGCTCACGAATGTCCAATTCGCTCCGCTCCGGTACTCGTCCTTCCTAGACTGCAAAGGTTTTCTATCACGCTGAAAAAAAGAAGACAAAGTGCTAAAATAAAGATCATTTTAGCACTTTGTCAACAATCTAAAAGAACCCCTTTTATCGGGGTTCTTTTTCATTAGCTTGAGAGCTGTGTCGGTTCAGGTACATCTTGTCCAGTCATTACGCGATGTCCTTTTTCAGGGTCATATTGCCCTTCCCATTTAGACATCACAACAGCTGCAAGTGCATTTCCTGTTAAGTTAACAACTGTTCGCGCCATATCCATGATACGATCCACACCTGCAATAAATGCAAGACCTTCAGCAGGTACACCAATCGTTCCTAATGTAGCGAGTAATACAACAAAGGACGTACCAGGAACGGCAGCCATTCCTTTTGATGTCACCATCAGCACAAGAACAAGTGTGAGCTGCTGGACGATCGTGAGGTCAATGCCATATACCTGTGCAAGGAAAAGCGCAGCAATCGCTTGATACAAGACGGAGCCGTCCAGGTTAAACGTATAACCGATTGGGATAACGAAAGAAACAATTCCCTTCGGACATCCAATGCGCTCCATTTTATCCATGACTCTTGGTAAAACTGTTTCAGAGCTGGATGTACTAAAAGCAAGAAGCATTTCGTCTTTCATGTAAGCAAGAAATCTGAAAATATTGACGCCAATCATCTTTCCAATAATTCCGAATACAACGATAAGGAAGAGAGCGAGCGCAAAATAAACAAGACCTACAAGCTTACCTAATGAAATAAGAGATTCAAGACCAAATTTTGATACAGTCACACCAATGAGTGCGAAGACACCAAATGGTGCAGCTTTCATCACGACGTTGACGACATGGAACATGGCGTGTGATACACCTTCAAAGAAGGCGAGCACTGGTTTGCCGCGTTCACCAATGGCAGAAACGCCAAGAGCAAATAGTACAGTGAAGAAAATAATCGCAAGCAAATCACCTTCCGCCAATGATTGGAAGAAGTTCGTTGGAACGATATGAAGGAACGTATCAGCAATTGATTTGCTGCTTTGCTCTTTTTCCGTTTCAACATACTGGCTAATATCTTGTTTTTCCGTATTACCAAAGTCAACGCCTGCACCAGGTTGAACAAAGTTAGCAAGCACAAGACCAAGGATAATCGCAAATGTTGTGATAATTTCAAAATAAAGAATGGTTCTAAAACCAAGTTTCCCTACCTTTTTACCATCACCGGCACCTGCAACTCCTAAAATTAAGCTAGATACGACAATTGGTATAACAATCATCTTAATGAGTCTTAAGAAGAAGTCTCCAATTGGTTTTAAATAAGTCTCAACGCCTGGGTTACCGAAAAAGATTGCCCCAACAACGACACCGAGAATAAGACCGATTAGGATTTGTGTAGCTAATCCAAATTTTAATTTTTTCATAGATTTCCTCCCTAGCATATTCATTAAAGGAATATTCCCATCATATTAAGTTTTAATATATGAAATAAAGTATAACTAAAATTAAAGAGGTTCGTCCACGATTAAATTATATTAAGAAAATACAAAATTGTTTGAAAAAATGAACATTTAGAACCTCCTTTATTGATTCAAGTCAATAAAAAGTGTCTTCAGAACTAAAACTCATCAGATGAAAATACTAAAAAACCCTTTTAGGACAAGGGTTTTACCTTTTTACCTATTTTTCAGAAAAAATAAAAAGCACTTTTGACTCCAACTGACGGCGGAGGAAAAAAGTGCTTTTTAATTCATTTTTTTACCTTATTTAAGATAACTTACTTGTGAGCATTCCTCACATTCATTACCGTAACACTCGTGTTGTTCCATTAAATCATTTCCACATTTTGTGCATTTTTTTGAGGGCAAATTTCTAAAAAACTCTGTGATTTTTCCTAGCATTTGTCATCCTCCAATACGTTTTGTTGCTATTATTGTATTATAACAGATTAATGATTGTCAATCTGTTTTGTAACAATAGGCAAGAAGAATGCTTTTTTCATGAAAAATGGGTATATTGTAAGAAGGGGATTTTTAGAAAAGGAGGGAAAAATGACGATGAGATTAACTGTCATTGGATGCTACGGAGGGTTTCCGGCCGCTGGTGAAGCGACGTCAGGGTATCTTTTTGAATCAGATGGCTTTCGTCTACTTGTAGACTGCGGAAGCGGTGTTCTTTCCAAACTGCAGCAATACATAGATATAGAAGAACTTGATGCTGTTCTCCTTTCTCATTATCACCACGATCATATTGCAGATATCGGACCACTCCAATATGCGAAGCTAGTGGGATATCATTTAGGAAAAAGCAGCGGTCCGCTTCCGGTCTATGGACATACAGGTAATCAAGAAGCTTTTGGGCGGCTTGCGCATGATGTACATACTAAGGCAAAGGCTTATCAGCCAGAAGAGGGTATTCAAATTGGTCCATTTCAAATTGATTTTTTGAAAACGGTTCATCCAGAAGAATGCTATGCGATGAGAATTCAGGCAGAGGATGCTGTGGTGGTGTATACAGCAGACTCAAGTTATCAGGAGGCATTTGTCCCATTTAGCAAGGATGCAGATCTACTGATTGCTGAAAGCAATTTTTACGCTGGACAGGACGGATCGAGTGCAGGACATATGAATAGTACAGAGGTGGGCAAGCTTGCAATGGAAGCAAATGTTGGGGAACTTATCATCACCCACCTGCCCCATTTTGGTTGTCATAAAGACCTAGTCAATGAAGCACAGGCGTTATATACTGGCAATATACAGCTTGCCCATTCAGGGCTTAGGTGGAACAAGGAAGGAAGATAGAGATGCTCTTTATCGATAACGAACAACATTATGATCCAATGATTAATTTGGCAATTGAAGAATATTGCTTAAAATATTTAGACCCAGAAGAAACGTACTTGCTGTTCTATATTAACCAGCCGTCGATTATCATTGGAAAGAACCAAAATACAATAGAAGAAATCAACACGAAGTATGTGGAAGACAACGGCATCAAAGTTGTCCGCCGCCTGTCCGGTGGTGGCGCAGTTTATCATGACAAAGGAAACTTAAACTTCAGCTTTATCACAAAAGATGATGGGGACAGCTTCCATAATTTTAAAAAGTTTACGGAGCCAGTCATCCAGGCGCTTGAAAAGCTAGGCGTCAAGGCTGAATTAAGTGGCAGAAATGACATCATGGCAGATGGTCGGAAAATTTCTGGAAATGCCCAGTTCGCTACAAGAGGGCGCATTTTCAGCCATGGCACGCTGCTATTTGATTCAGAAATTGAACATGTTGTTTCGGCTTTAAATGTGAAAAAAGAAAAGATTGAATCTAAAGGCATTAAATCCATTAGAAGCAGGGTTGCCAATATTAGTGAATTAATGGATCAAAAGATGACAACAGAAGAATTTAGAAAAATTCTGTTAAGCTACATTTTCGATACGAATGGGGATGTCCCTCAATATCAGTTGACTGAGAAGGATTGGGAAAAGATTCACGAGATTTCTCGGGATCGATATCAAAAATGGGAATGGAACTACGGCCGTTCACCGAAATTTAATTTACAGCATTCTAAGAGATTCTCAGCAGGCTCCATTGATCTTCGATTAGAAGTGAAAAAAGGGATGATCCAGGACTGCAAGATCTTTGGTGATTTCTTTGGTGTAGGGGATATTGCTGATATTGAAAAAAGACTCATTGGGCAGCAATATGATCGCAAAACGATCAGTGACGTATTAGAAGATATGGACATGCGCCACTACTTTGGCAACGTATCAAAAGAGGATTTTCTTGATTTGATTTATTAAGAGGGACAAGCACGGCTAGAGATAGCGGTGCTTTTTTGATTGAAAGAAATGAAAGCGATTTACATTTGATCTTGTGGATTTTTTCGATTGTCTATTATAATAGAGAGGAGGAATGTTTGGCCATAAAATGAATGGCTATTCATTCATTGATGACATGTAAGGGGTGGGAGAATGGATTTGATCAAAAATCTAGAGCAGACGGCGATGACGAAGGGAGAAGATATCGCACTGATCTTTGAAGGAAATCAGTGGACCTATCGAGAGCTCATGACAAGTATCGAGCGCTTTGCAGATGGTTTAGTGAGCGAAGGGTTTCAAGCTGGGGATCATATCGCGCTTATTTTAGGAAATTCACCGCATTTTGTCATTTCTTTTTTTGGTGCCTTAAAGGCAGGGCTTGTCGTAGTACCAATCAATCCAACATACACGCCTAGTGAAATTGGCTATATGCTGATTACAGGTGATGTAAAAGGGATTGTTGCCCCTGAACAGCTACTGCCAGTGTACGAGCAGGTGTACGAACAGCTTCCGTCTATTGAACGGGTGATTATTTGTGCAGAAAATGAATCTGCGTGCAGATCAAGTTTTAAGGAAGTATCTGATCGACTTGTCTTCTTTGGAAAGCTTGTGTCTGGTCATGCGAAAGAAAGCGTACATCCTTCTATTCATCAGGACGATACGGCAGTTATTTTATTTACATCTGGCACGACAGGAAAACCAAAGGGTGCGATGCTGACTCATTTTAATCTGTATTCAAATGCCAGGGACGTTGCTGAGTACCTATCCATTGATGAAAAGGACAAGGTTATTGCCGCATTGCCGATGTTCCACGTATTTTGTTTAACGGTTTGTATGAATGCACCATTGATTCATGGCGCGACCATCTATGTTCTGCCGCATTTCAGCCCATCAGAGCTTTTGCGTATGATGGAAAAAGAGAAGCCAACGTTATTTGTTGGTGTTCCGACTATGTATAACTATTTGTACCGCCAGGAAGGGCATGAGAAAGCAATGTCCTCTGTGAGGATTTGTATATCAGGCGGTGCCTCAATGCCTGTTGCTTTACTTCACGGTTTTGAGAAAAAATTTGGTGTCACGGTGCTGGAGGGTTACGGATTATCAGAGGCTTCCCCAGTAACTGCATTCAATCCTCTTGATGGAAAAAGAAAACCCGGTTCAGTCGGGACCGACATTATGAATGTGAAAAATAAGATTGTGAATGAACTGGGAGAAGAAGTCGGTCCAAATGAAGTCGGAGAGCTCATAGCAAAAGGGCCAAACATTATGAAAGGCTATTATCAAATGCCAGAAGATACTGAAGTTGCACTAAGAGACGGGTGGCTGTACACCGGTGATTTAGCGAGAAGAGATGAAGAAGGATACATTTATATTGTCGATCGGAAAAAGGATATGATTCTCGTTGGCGGTTATAATGTGTATCCAAGAGAAGTAGAAGAAGTGCTTTATCAACATGAAGCTGTAGCAGAAGCCGTTGTCATCGGTGTGCCAGATCCAAACACCGGAGAGGCTGTCGTCTGTTACATTTCCCCTAAGAAACATGCTCACATCGATCAAGAAGACATCATCACACATTGTTCACGCTTTTTAGCGAAATATAAGCAGCCCCAAACGATCCATTTCATAGATGATATTCCAAAGAACACAACAGGTAAAATTTTAAGAAGAGCACTAAAGGAAAAGTATCAAGCAGAGGAAAGTAAATAAAAAAAAGGGAGTCTTTTATGAAGAGACTCCCTTAGTGTGTACAGGTTCTATCACGCTGATAAGAAGACAAAGGGATAAAATAAAATTTCAGCCCTTTTGAATGGCTTCTTTTAACTGTTTCTGAAAAGAATTAGACTGTTTTTGATTCAGCTCATAATAAGTCCCATCTACTAAAAAAACGACCTGCGAACGGTTTGTCCAAAGCTGAAAGGTGGTGCCGTTTGTTCGGCCGTACATCACCTTGGCAATATAATCTGGTTTCTTTAAATTTTTCTTGAGATGATTGCTTGTTTGTTTACCTTTGTTTAAATCTTCTATTAAATCTTCTGCTGTGTCCTTATCATCTATTTCATAAGAAATGGACTCTTTTTCAGATGAAAGGAGCAATTTTTCTGCTCGATTCTCATCAAAGATTTCGCTCGTCCGGCTGAATACATAAAAGAAGGTAATAAGTAAAAGTCCAAAGATTACAACTCCTGCAAGGATTTTCTTCATTTCGATCCTCCAACTCTCTATTTTATATGTAGCATCTCCGATTTTCGAGTAGCATAATCATTTTTTTCGTGAAAGCTTTTTCAGATAGGGCATGCTATGATGGAGCCACATGAGACAGGTTCTAAACAAAATAATGGATGATTAGAATAGAGAGAGGGATGGAAAGGAGGCTAACCTGTGCGAGTACGTAAATGGGTAGCTCTTGCAACGGTAGCATACATATTGTACGGTCTTTTTATTTATTCTTATTTGTTTCTATTTGGGGATGCATCAGTTCCTGACAGTGTAAAAGGAACAAGTGCAGATCCGCATACCTTTATGACAAGCCATGAGCTTGTCATCAGCGAGAATTTCTCGAGATTACGTAACTTGCTATTTTTCATGACAATTCCATTAGATTGGTATGTCTTTTTTCTTCTGCTCATTTCAGGGTTTTCACGAAAATTAGCAGACTGGAGCCTGGCAGCAGCTCGTTTCACATTTTTAAGTAAACTTGTATATGTGTTTGTGCTGTCGCTTTTGACAATGCTGATTTCACTTCCCATTAAGTGGATTGGTTATCAGCTGTCTTTGCACTACGGAGTATCTGCTCAAAGTACGGCAAGCTGGTTTAAAGATCAAATTCTAGATTTCTGGATTCAATATCCGCTTCTTGCCCTATGTGCCATTGTATTCTTTTGGCTTATTCAAAAAAGAAGAAAGCGTTGGTGGCTGTATGCCTGGTGTTTGACAGTTCCATTCACGCTATTTCTCTTCTTTATACAGCCGGTAGTCATTGATCCGTTATATAACAATTTTTATCCACTAAAGAATCAAGCTCTTGAGAACAAGATCTTAACACTTGCAGACAAAGCTCATATCCCAGCAGATCATGTATATGAGGTCAATATGTCTGAGAAAACGAACACGATGAATGCTTATGTCACAGGGATTGGTGAAAATAAGCGTATTGTGTTATGGGATACGACATTGCAAAAGCTGAAAGATCGCGAAATTTTATTTATCATGGCACATGAAATGGGACATTACGTCATGAAGCATGTCTATATAGGATTAGCAGGATATCTAGTACTGTCACTTGCGGGATTTTTTGCGATTGACCGTCTCTATTTTTATTTCTATCGTAAGAGAGCAGTTCTATTTCGGCTGAGGGATCCGCGCGACATCGCTGCTCTTCCGCTTCTTCTCATTATTGTATCGATGCTGTCATTTGCAGCATCACCTTTTACAAATGCAGTTTCAAGACATCAAGAACGTGCAGCTGATGAGTATGCGGTAAACCTGACAAAAGACGGAGAGGCAGGGGTGACGTCTTTTCAAAAGCTTGCAAAATCAGGGCTGTCTCAGGTGAATCCACCACTTTTAGTGAAGGTCTTCCGCTACGGGCACCCAACTATGATGGAGAGAATCATGGAAATGGAAAAAGCAGCGGAAAAAGAGGAAACGTCGAGGAAGCAATAAATAAAAAATCCGGCTGCATCAGCCGGATTTTATTTATTAGTTAGAAGCCGCTTGAACGTTGATTAACCCTTTTCCGTAATAGAAGGAGTTACCAAGCGGTGTTGCCGTGTTTTCTAAGCGCTGGCGAACCTGAGAAGTTGATAGATTCGGGTACTTAGAAAGGATAAGCGCTGCTGCTCCTGCTACATGAGGAGACGCCATAGACGTTCCAGTATAAGATGTGTATCCACTGCTTGGTACTGTACTTAAAATAGAAGTACCAGGTGCAGAAACATCTAATTCAGGACCTGCGCTGGAAGACGAATTTCTGACATTGCTGCTGTTTACATTGGCAACGGCAATGGTAGAATCATATTTTGCTGGATAGCCAACTGTACTTGTAGAGCCAGTGGAACCTGAGTTACCTGCAGCCGCCACAACAACGACTCCGCGGTTATTCGCTGTATCAACGGCATTTTTAAGCGCTGTTGAACCGTTCGGTCCGCCTAAGCTCATGTTGATGACATCCATATTATTGGCTACTGCCCATTCAATACCGCTAATGATCCAGCTATATTGTCCGTCGCCATAACGGTCTAATACTTTAACAGCATATAGGGAAGCACTTGGAGCGACCCCAAGAACACCAATTGTGTTATCAAGGGCAGCGATAGTTCCGGCTACGTGAGTTCCATGTGATTGAAAGTCTTGGGTGGCATTTGGTTCTGAAGGGACGAAGCTGGCACCGCCTGCAACATTTAAATCAGGGTGTGCAGCGTGGATGCCCGTATCAAGGACAGCTACTTTGACATTAGCACCTTTATAACCTTGAGCGTGTACAGCTGGAGCTTTGATTTGAGGGATTCCATAAGGGACGGTTTGTGCATATGCTTCTGCTTTGTGATCTTCTTCTACGTAAGCAATGCTAGGGTCATGTTCAAGTTTTTTTGCGGCTTGTTCGGACATCTTTACTTGTGCGGCATTAATGAGACGATATTGCTTTTCAAGTTTTCCACCATTTTGAGTGACGGCTTGTTTCTTAGAGCTGTTTGTAGTGGCAGAGGCTTTAAAGCCAACAATATAGCTCTTTTCACTATCTGACTTTGAGACCGTCTCGGCATTTGCCATGGAGCCTCCAAACCCTGCTGAAAACAAAAGAGGGACAGCCAATAAAACACTTGTCATCACATTTTTCTTTTTCACGCTCAATCCACATCCCTTTTTTCTTATTTCAGAATAATCATCCGTAGTCGATAAGAATGATCCGTTTGACTATTCTGTATATTCAGTTTAAGGGAAGTAGGCAAATAAGAGTAGACCTGAATTTTTGTGAAAGTCCTAGCGAAAAGTGGGGAATTAAGTCACTTGGAAATGATGGTAAAATATGTTTATTCTACTATTTCAGCGGTTATCTATTAAAAAGGAAGTGTGCTTTTTTTCTTATGATCCATTTTCGGATAAATATTCGATACCCGAAAAGCCTTAAAATAGGTAGAAACGTCTAGCATCTATTTCGAATTTCGATATAAAAAAATACTATTTTATCATTGTTTTTGTCATTTAAAAAGAACCTGTTTATATAACAGGTTCTCAGATTTTAGCCCTTTGTCTTCTTTTCAGCGTGATAGAAAACCTTTGCAGTCTAGGAAGGACGAGCACTGGCGCGGAGCAAATTTGCAATTCGTGAGCACCAGCGCACAGGACTGACAACGAATGCGAGGGTTTGTCTACACGCTTAAAGAACCTGTTTACATAACAGGTTCTTTAAGTAGGAGAGGATTGAGTTAAATGGCTGACCACGTTGTAATCAAGCACCTTCCATTTACCATCTTTCCATTCCACATAATTTAAGCAAGCATTGACGAGCCTCGTGTTCTCAAGACCAAGATGTTCACCCGCTATGGTGGTGAGTAAAGCATGGATGGCAGCGCCGTGTGCCACGATCAGGACTTGTTGATTCGGATAGGCTGCTCTAACTTTCTCAATGCCTTCTACCATTCGATCTTGAATTGTCTCAAGCGGCTCCATATTTGGATACTGTTTATCTGGAAAAAGCTTTTGGCGCTCCTCAAATGACATGCCTTCAGCATCGCCATAATCACGCTCAATGAAATCATCCATGATGACAAGAGGCGCATCTACATGTTTTAAAATCAAGTGTGCTGTTTCTTTTGCCCTTGTGAGTGGACTGGAAATGACAACATCCCAACGGGCATTCTTCAAATAAAGGCCCGTTTGTTCAGCCTGCCATTTACCAGTATCATTTAAAGGGATATCTGTTCGTCCTTGAATTCGTTTCGCTGCATTCCAATCTGTTTCCCCGTGTCTGACTAGGCAAATTGTTGTCAATTAAATCCCGCCTTTTCTATCTTTTCTTCTATTATACTAAAGCAGAAGAAAAAAGACTGGATCAGCGATTTGTGAGACTTGTTAAGGATTCGACTGAGCTGGCAACTTGGGACACCGTTTGTTTGACTTCCTTCAATTCGTTCAGGAAGGTTTGAAGGTCTATTTCAATTTTTCCATTTTGATTTTTGCTTAAGTTCATGCTGCTGACGATATCATCGAAGAGCGAATTGATTTGAGTCATTTTTTCTTTACTATCTGTCACGAGTAAATTCACGTCCCCAATGTGCTGAGACACAATGGAGATTTGTGAATTGGTATTGTTGACGAGTTCAGATACGGTTGAAACCGTTTTCTTTGTGTCCTCTGATAATTTACGAACCTCGTTTGCGACGACAGCAAAGCCTTTTCCGTGTTCGCCTGCTCGTGCAGATTCGATGGAAGCATTTAAAGATAACAAGTTCGTCTGCTCTGCAATGCCTGTGACAATCCCAAAGATTTGTTCAATCTGTTTGGCGATTTCTTCTAAACGCTTAATTTCTGTTTCAATCTTTGTCATGCTGCCATCAATTTGGTTCATTTGTGTTTGTTGAATCTCTAATTCTTTTTTTCCGCCAATCGATTTTTCCTCGACCTGTGCTGAAATTTGCGTTCCAGCTTGCGACATGTCCGCCATCTCATCAGATTTTGATACAAGCTTGTCCACTGCATTTGTTGTGTTTGAGAAGAGAGATGCAAGCGAATTTGATGTTTCTGTGATTTTTGTATGGAGCTCCTGCTGCTGCTGTTCTGCTTCATCACGAATTTTAGAATATTCATTTTGGAATGTATCAAGGACAAGCTGCTGCTCTAAATTTAAGATTTTCGTCGTCGCTTTGACTGCTGTCTGATATTCTTTGAAATCTTGGATATGCTGAGCAAATAAATCCATAATTGATAGCAGAAGGTCCTGGAATGCTGCCATATACCACTTAGGCTGGAGGCCAATCCGTAAATGAACTTGCGCAATTTTAATTCGTTTTGCCACATAGGCTTCATCAACCACACCTGCAAACATTTCACTAATATGAATGCGGAGTGTTTTTTTCAAACGCTCGACAGAACTATTATCCTGAATGATATGCATCAAGGAAGACTCGACTTCTAAATTTTTATAAAATTTATCAACGATACGTGCAATATCCTCCTGAACAATTGGATTGAGCTGTTTTAGAATCAATAGGTCATGCTGCGTCAGGTCTATCATTTTGATTTGTTTCGCGATATCCGTATTGTCAGAAAAGTTGATACGTTTTATCCCATCATTCTGCTGTGTGAAAAAAGCAGTGTTTTTTCTTTTCGTCTCTTTTTTAAATAACAATGTTTTTGTCCCCCTATAATCATCACAAATTATCAGACTTTATATTATCTATCGGATAATATTGGATTTTTTAAAGGGAATCAGTAAAATTTTACTGTTCTTTATAAGACCTTTTTAGTGGTTTCTTTGCTGGGCCTTCTACTACCTCTCCAGTAATAGAGAAACGTGAACCGTGACACGGGCAATCCCAAGTGCGGTCACTATTATTCCAAGCGACTTCACAGCCTAGGTGAGTACACGTTGTATCGACAAGAAAGATGTTCCCGTCCTCTGATTTAAAGGCGCCACATTTTTTATGTTCATAAGAGACAATGCCGCCTTCTCCTGGCTTTAAATCATCAATGGTTTGATCGGTTCGTTTTAATTTACCACTGATCAGCTTGGCAGCGACATTGCTGTTTTCTTTAACGAAATCTTTGACGAAAGAATCAGAAACAGGTCTTGATGGCGTAAAAATGGATTCGTATGGATTCGATTTTCCTTCAATCAAATCACCGATAAGAGTAGCTGCGACATGGCTTGTCGTCATGCCCCATTTTCTAAAACCGGTCGCAACAAAGATATTTTGATGGTGTTTGGTTAGGCGGCCAATGTAAGGGATTTGATCCATTGTGACCATATCGTGGGTAGACCAGCGATACAGCACCTCTTCAATTCCAAGGGTAGCGTCTCCAAACCTTTCTAGTCCTTCATAGTGAGCAGATTCATCCCCGCCTTGTCCAGTTTTATGACCTTCTCCTCCGATGAGAACCACTTCCTCACCATGCCATTCTGCCGTTCTTAAAGAATGAGCAGGCTGGTCGATCCCTAAGTACATTCCATCTGGTAGCGGCTTCGTTGTTTTGGCTGCTACCACATAAGATTGCTCTGGGTGAATGCGCGTGAAATAAAGTCCTTTTCCATCATAAAAAGGAAAGTGCGAACAGGAAATGATATAGCGGCCTGTCAGGTGATGGTCGTCTTTTGTGACGACAGCAGGGCGGTTTCCTTCTTTCACGTCAACAGCAGTTGTCTGTTCATAAATACGTACACCTCGCTCTAGGAGCTGGTCAATGAGTGCATTGAGATAATGAAGGGGATGGAACTGTGCTTGCTGCGTCATTGCTAGGGCAGCCTTGATGTCAGCATCAAAAGGAAGCGCTGTTTTCCATTCTCGATCAATCCCAAGCTGTTTGTAGGCATCTAATTCCTTTTTTAATTTTTTTACACCGCTTTCTTCCTTTGTATAGAGGTACGCATCTTTGACTTCTAGCTGACAATCAATGTCGTACTTTTTGACACGAGCTTGAATCAGCTCTTTTGCTTTCTCATTTGCTTCTACATACAAACGGGCTTTGGGCATACCAATTTGCTGGATCAGCTCATAGTAGTACACATCGTGCTGTGAGGTAATCTTAGCTGTCGTATGTCCGGTCGTACCTTGCAGCAGTTGATCAGCATCAATGATGATGACATCCAGCCCGCGTTCTGTCATTTCAAACGCGGTAGCGATACCGGTAATACCACCGCCAACAATGATGACATCTGCTGTGAGATCCTCATCTACTGCAGGAAAAGAATGCTTTTGACTATCCGCTATCCATAATGATTTTGCCTGTTCCAATCCTTTATGTTCTTGTTCCATACTGTCGCCTCCAGTTAGTGACTTGTTGTGTATAATTTTTCCACAATGAAGAAAATCATACATTTGAAAGGAAACTAGTTCGGCATACATAAAAAAATAGCCAACACATAAAAATAAACAAGATAAAAGGAAGGAGTGGTCAGACGTGTCAACAAAGCAGCCGAAGAAAACATTGCCGCCTCAGCATCAAAGTGAGCGTCCAGGTCTTGAATATAAAATGAATCCAAGGCCTGTTTTTGATCGAGAGATGCCGGATAAAAAGTTAGTAGGGAAAACAGCTATTGTGACAGGTGGAGACAGCGGGATCGGAAGAGCAGTCTCGGTCTTATTTGCGAAGGAAGGCGCCAATGTCGCCATTGTTTACTTGAGTGAACACCGCGATGCAGAGGAAACGAAGGACTATATTGAAAAGGCGGGAGGCCGCGCCATTTTAATTGCAGGTGATTTAGGAGATGAGTCGTTTTCAAACGAGGTCGTCAAAAAAACGAAGGATGCTTTCGGTTCCATTGATATTTTGGTGAACAATGCCGGGGAACAGCATCCGCAAAAAAGCATTGAACAGATTACCTCACATCAGCTTCTTCGAACATTTCAAACGAATATTTTTGCCATGTTTTACTTAACAAAAGCGGTACTTCCTCATTTAAAGAAAGGAAGCAGTATCATTAATACCGCATCTGTCACAGCCTATAAAGGTCATGAAACCTTGATCGACTATTCATCTACAAAAGGGGCAGTCGTGACATTTACGAGATCATTATCTTTATCGCTCATTAAGCAAGGGATTAGAGTGAATGGGGTAGCCCCAGGCCCCATTTGGACACCGCTCATTCCATCGACCTTTACGGAAAAGGAAGTCTCTGAATTTGGCGGAGATGTTCCAATGGAGCGTCCTGGTGAGCCAGTAGAGCTTGCACCGAGTTATTTATTTTTAGCGAGCGAAGACTCCTCTTATATAAATGGACAAATCCTGCATGTAAATGGCGGAACCATTTTAAATGGATAAACAAAAAACTTGCGGTAAAGAGACGAGTTGCTGCCCTCTTTGCCGCAAGTAAAATCATCATGATTAATGTAAGCAGTGTTCTGCATATTGAGCTGACAGGTCGTTGAATCGTTTTTCATCGCGCTGATCCAGTGCCTTATCAATCTCTTCTCTAAGGAAGGTTAAGCGCTGTTTATAAAGCGCCTCATCTAAAACCATTTGAATATAGATGTCTAAAATCGTCACGCCGTTTTCTTCGGTTTTTTGGGTGTTGCGGGACTTCATGAGCTCAGCATACGTTTTTTTCTCTTTCATAAAGAATCCCCCCGATGCCTTTTTTATAGTATATGGATTGGCGGAGAAAAAATCAACAAGAATTTATAATTTTTAGACAATTTATTTTTGAGCGAAATCGACACCTCTTGTCCGATCGACACAATGTGATATATCTTTAAAAAAGGCTTTTCGATAGATCGAATGGACTAAATAATACGATAAAAAAATGATTTTTAATAAATTTTGAAAAAATCCTGTCGTTTCTTATATGTTGGTGATAGATTAATAGTATCTAAAATAACCAAAAATTAACACAGGAGGAAATGAAGTGTCAGGAATTAGTGAAACACCTTTAGATTCATACGTCATTAATCAAACAACAATGGCGATCCTTCCGGTTGAAGAAGGAAAAAGAGTATATTCAAAAGTCATAGAAAGAGAGACAAGCTTTTACGTTGAATTAAAGCCCCTGCAAATTATTGAACGCAGCTGCCGATTCTTCGGCTCAAGCTATGCAGGCAGAAAAGCGGGAACATATGAAGTAACAGGAATTTCTCACAAGCCTCCCATTGTGATTGACTCATCCAATCATCTGTATTTCTTCCCAACCTATTCATCCAACCGTCCTCAGTGCGGCTGGATCTCCCACAAATACATTCATACCTTCCAGGAATCATCCCTCGGAGACACGGTGGTCATCTTTACAAATGAGCAAACCGTCAAACTCGATGTCTCATATAAGTCATTTGAGAGTCAGGTGCACAGAACAGCGTATCTCCGAACGAAATTTCAAGATCGCCTTGATGGTGGTCTTCCTAAAAAACAAGAATTTATGCTGTATCCAAAGGAACAACAGCTCAACCTTGTATACGATTTTATATTAAGGGAGCTTCGGAACAGATATTAACTAAAACCAGCGGCAGCACAGCCGCTGGACTCCTTATGAAGCGAGGGTTTAGCATATCAAAAACATTGATAATTATATAAAAAATTATATAATTTAATTGAAATGTATAGATTTTTATGTGATGTGCAGCAGTGAAAGGGGATATGATGATGAGTTATGATGAACTAGATACACCGGCGCTATTAATTGATAAACAGGTGATGATGGAGAATCTAGCTGCTATGCAGCAATATGCGGACCGTCAGCAAGTCAAACTGCGTCCTCATACGAAAACACATAAAACACCTAGTCTTGCAAAGGTGCAGGAGGAGATGGGCGCATCTGGCTTAACTGTAGCGAAAGTAGGGGAAGCGGAAGTGATGGCAGCGCATGGGCTAACAGATATCTTTATCGCCAATCAAATTGTAGGTGAGACAAAGCTGAAGCGAATTCGAAAGCTGGCAGAGTCGATACACATTTCATTTGGAATAGATTGTGTAGAGCATGTGTTTCAAATTGAAGATGTCTTTCGTGGAGCAGAGAAAAAAGCGGAGGTTTTAATTGAGATAGAGGTTGGAGAAGAGAGGTCTGGTGTCATTGAAGAGAATGATTTCCGTCAAATCTTGCAGGCGATAAAAACATGTGACTTCGTTCATTTAAAGGGGATTTTTTCTCATGATGGTCATACATACAAGGCGGAAAGTAAAGCGCATTGTCAAACATTATATGAAGACGCTGTGAATCGAACGCTTCGGTTTGCACAGATTGCAAAAGAATCAGGCATGCTGCTAGAGGTAGTGAGCATAGGATCAACACCGCCGTTCTTATTTCAATTTGATATTCCAAAGGGAGTGACCGAAATCAGACCAGGTACTTACATCTTCATGGATGCCTCTCAGTCCAATGTGATCGGCACTTTTTCACATTGCGCAGCAGCTGTCCTGACGACGGTGATTAGTAAGCCAACAAAGACTCGTGTCATAACAGATGTTGGAGCCAAAGGGCTCACGGCTCAAACCCGTACAAAAGGGCTGACGAAAACAAAGGGACTAGGTAAGGTAAAAGACTTTGATGATGTATTTGTTTCCAGTGTATTTGATGAGCATGCCATCATTTATCACGAAGGCTTCCGTCAGACTGTCCAGATCGGTGAGAAGGTGCAAATCATTCCAAATCATATTTGTCCCGCTGTCAATCTCCATGAAAAAGCCTATCTCATCCAAGATGGTGAAGTAGTCGAAGAGCTTGACATTGCTTGTAAAGGTAAACTTCAATAAATCAACAGGACAAGGCGACTTCGTTGGGGCATCATTATGATGACACGACAACATCCACCATGCACATGAATTTGTTGAAACCAAATCCATATATCCAGTCGTCTATTGAGTGTGTATCGGTAGACTGTCCACCAAATGACAGAGAAATGTGGATCCTTAGACGTATTTTCAAGCAATTATTCATAAATCACAGAAGTGACACGAGCCGTCTGTTACAATAAAAGAAATCATTTCTTGCAAAGTGTTCGTATGTGGTAAAGGATCCTCCTATTTTGACCGATATGAACGAATGGGAATAAGAAATGGAGGCTCTGTATGAAAAAACAATCGCAATTGCTGCTGCTATTCACCTTGACAGTGACATTACTAGCAGCCTGTCAGCAAGCGGGTCAATCGCCTTCAAAACAAGACACAAAAGCAGCTGCGTATGAACAATGGGTTCAGCGTTATATGGATGAGTTAAATGAAGCTTATGAAAACATGACCGACCAATTTATTTCAGATGGACAGGGAAAGATCCAAGTAAATAAAAAATTGAAAAAGGCGACGAAAGCCTTTGATCGTGTGATTCAAAAGGGGCTTGCTCATCAAGAAGTTCCAGCCGCTTATCAAAAGGCAGATGAACAATTAAAGACAGGTCTTCATTCATTTGAAAAAGGAATTGGTCAGGTGGAGCAGCTATTAAAGCGCCCAGATCAAGAAAAGCTGTTTATTTCCGCTACTCATCATCTCCAAGATGGATTGCAACAGACAGCTGCATTTATTGAAGAAGTAGGCCGCATTCAGCAATCAACATAAAAAAGCTTGGAAGGCGGCGAACTTCCAGGCTTTTTTTACATATAAAGTATTTGCTTTAAGCGCTGCACACCATCTTGAATCATGTTTTCGTCCGTACAAGCAAAGCCTAGCAGTAATCCCTTTCGATTGCTCTCAAAACAATAAGGACTTAATGGATAAATGCCAATACCTGCTGCTTTTGCTGCCTCAATACTGCCTTTTTCGTCAAAGTCTGGCGCTCCTTCCAAAAAGACATGAAGACCGGTATCTGTTCCATAAATATGAAAGTGCTTGTCAAATTGTTGTGTCAAAAGGGCATCCATCATGGTAGCCTGTCTTTTTTTATATAGCTGTCTCATTCGCCTGACATAACGCGTAAATTCTCCTTCTCTGAAAAAAGAGGCGAGGGTGATCTGTTCCATAATGGGCAGCTGTCTTTGAATGAGTGATTGCAAGGAAGCGATTTCTTTTATGATCGCTTTGGAGCCGATAATGGCAGCAAGGCGGATGCCGGGTGCCAGTACTTTGGAGAAGCTTAAGATATAAATCACATGGCCTGATGCTTCTGAAAATAATGAAGGAAGCGGTCCGCCATGATAACGATAATCTCCATCAAAATCATCCTCTAGTATATAAGACTGATGGCTGACGGCAAATTTCAGCAGCTGCTGCCTTCTGTTGACGCTCATACATACACCGGTTGGACGCTGATGGGAGGGCGTCACCGCAATCAGCTTTGTTCGCCGTGGCAATGTATTCACCATCATTCCTTCTTCATCGACGGGCGCGGGATAAATGTTCATTTCACGATGCATAAAGGAAAGCCTTGCTCCAGGAAAGCCTGGATCTTCAACAGCTACTGTATCGCCTTTTTTAAGCAATACCTGTGAAATCAAATCAAGGGCTTGCTGCGTGCCTCCTGTTAACACGATTTGATCCTCTTCTACATCGATACCGCGTTCTACAGATAAGTATTGGCGTATTTCTGAACGTACTTCCCATAAACCATGCGGGGAGGAATAGCCCCAATCTTTCATCTCTAATCGCTGTAAAGCTTTCATGAGCGAGCGTTTCCATATGTTTTGGAAATGTTCATCGATGGCTGGTTCCTGATGACGAAAATCAATATCAAGCTTTTCATGAAATTGATTGGCCGACAGCCAGTGGTTCATTTGTTTCTCCGCCTCTTGAAAGTGTGGTCTTATTGGAAGAGGAAAAGGAGGCTCACCTTGATGGGGAGCGGAGGCTGCATAGTGGTCACTCGAAATAACCTTCGTACCGCCTCTTCTAGATGTGCTGACATATCCTCTTGCCAGCAGTTCATCATAAGCAAGCTGTATAGTTGATCTTGATACATTGAGCTCCTGTGCTAATACGCGTGTCGGTGTTAACTGATCATCAGGATTCAGTTTTTTGGAATGAATTTGTTGAATGATCCCAGTCACGATTTGCTGCCAGAGCGGGGTAGTACTTGAGCGGTCTAAATAAATATACATCGGGCACCTTCTCTCATTGTCACATATAACATGATGATGACACGGAAATATGGAGTGGTCAACAGCGTCATTTTTGGATATAGGAAGTAAGCCAAAAGGTGTGTACACTGTTCTCATATGCTTATGACTAGAGGAGAGAGTGAAATGATCCCTGCATCTAAAGAAGAAATCGCACCCCTATCCATCATTCCATTTATATTTGTTTTATTTGGTCTTTTTATGATTACAACCGCAGTGAACCTGCAGGTGCCCCTTTATACGTTGTATGCCGAACAAGCAGGGTACGGAAAAGCAGCTACAGCCCTTGTATTTGCTGCATATGTCTTCGGACTGATTCCAGTTTTGCTTTTTCTTGGCGGGATATCTGACCGGGCTGGACGCAAACCGGTTTTATTGGTCGCACTTAGTTTTTCGTTATGTGCTACCTTATTGATGATCGTACATCCTACCATTCAGATGCTCTTTTTGGCCCGGCTGCTGCAAGGGGTGGGGCTTGGCCTGAGTGTTGGTACATGCACCGCTTATTTGATTGCTTTATATCCAGAAAAATCAAGCTGGATTCCAACTTTTATTGCGTTATGCAGTTCGGTTGGCTTTGGGGGCGGTGCTCTTTTTACGGCACTTCTTTCTTTTAAGCATGTGTCGCTTGCGCCGCTTAGTTATTGGATTGTGCTTGGCTTTTTAATCCTAACGATCGTGGGTGTCTTCTTTTTCGTTCCACCTGTACAAGGAGATTCAGGTAAACGGATGATGAATATGCCAACATTTCCAAAAGGAACAATTCCAGCGAATGCAGCGATTGCTGTCGCGTGGTCGGTGTGCGGCCTCGTCATTTCGGTTTTGCCAGCACAGCTTAAATTGTATGGATATGAATTATGGGTAGGTCCGGCACTGTTTTTGATTAATATGGCAGGTGTCCTGATGCAGCCTTTTGTTCGCAAAATGAATAGCACAGCAGCGCTCCTTGCCGGATTTATCTGTCTTCCATGCGGATACGGTCTCTTGCTATTTGGAGCAAATAGTGGGTCCATCATTCTTGTGCTTGCCGGAACGATGATTGCGGGTAGTGCCTGCTATGGATTTACTTATTTAGGTGGTCTTCAGCTTATTGTCGAGCGGGGAAAAAAGGAGGCAGCTAGAGCCGTTGCAGGTTTTTATTTGTTTGCCTATTTAGGTCTGGGACTTCCAAGTGTTTTTGTCGGGCTTTTCGCTGATCTGTACGGAACCCAGATGGTGTTAACCGTCTTTTTCTTGGTCGTTTTGGCAGCTTGTCTCACCCTTTTGATCTCAAGTGTCAGACAGAAACAAAAGTGAGGAGTCTTGCTTTCTCTTTTTCCTTCCATTCGTTTAAAATAAAGGCATGAGAGGGGAAGATGACATGAAAAAAGTGCAGCTGGACGGCGCATCGTGCAGGTCGCAAGAAGAGCTTCATGACCAACTAAAAACAGTTTTACACCTTCCTGACTATTACGGGAAAAATCTTGATGCCCTATGGGACTGTTTGACAGGAGAAGTAAATCTGCCAGTAGAGCTAACATGGGTGAATTTTGACACAAGCAAGGACGCTCTTGGCGAGTATGCAGAAAGCGTAAAGCAGTTATTTCAAGAAGCAGAAGAGGAATTGAAGGGACAATTTCAAGTGAGTATTCAATAATGGTGAAAAAGCAGCCGCTACCGCAGGCTGTTTTTTTATGAGTTTCCGTCTTTCTCATTCTGCTATTTGAATATTTTACTAGATGTGATAATATATGAATTGTCGTTTAATTGATAATGATAATCATTTTTAGTGGGAAGAGCTTGATAGAAAGTGAGAAACCAGTATGAAGTTGTATCAATTAAGTTTATTATTTGTATGTTTGGCATGTGTATCACTGTTTGTCGGTGTACAGGATCTGTCCATTTTACAGCTGTTTCATTTAACAGATGAACAAGTGCATACGTTAGTTTCAAGTCGCATCCCGCGTCTCATGAGTATTGTGCTTGCTGGCATGAGCCTTAGTTTATGCGGCTTTATTATGCAAAGCATGACGAGGAATAAATTTGTTTCACCAACCACTGCAGGAACGATGGATTGGGCGAAGCTTGGTATTTTAGCAGCAATGCTTGTTTTTACACATGCGAGCCCGCTCATGAAAATGGGAATCGCGTTTCTATTTACTTTAGCTGGGAATCTTCTTTTCTTAAAAATCCTGCGGCATATTAAGGTGAACGATACGATCTATGTACCTTTAGTCGGTTTAATGTTTGGCGGGATTGTCAGTTCAATATCTACGTTTATAGCCTATAAATATGATCTGATTCAAAACGTATCCGCATGGCTTCAAGGGGATTTTTCTCTTATTGTTCAGGGGCGTTATGAACTTCTCTATGTGAGTGTTCCACTATTGATCATCGCGTATTTATATGCTGACCGCTTTACAGTGGCGGGAATGGGTGAGAGCTTTGCCATCAACTTAGGTTTAACGTATAAACGTGTGATGGCGGTTGGTTTGGTGATTGTTTCGATGATTACATCTGTCACCATATTAACTGTCGGGATGCTACCATTCCTAGGCTTAATCATTCCGAATATTGTATCGATCTACCGCGGCGATCACTTGAAAAAGAGCCTTCCGCATACAGCCTTACTAGGAGCCATTTTTGTTCTGATTTGTGATGTGCTCGGAAGGGTAATCATTTATCCATATGAAATTTCAGTTGGGCTCATGGTAGGCATCATCGGAAGTGGGATCTTCCTGTACATGTTATTAAGGAGGAAACACTATGCATAAGAAACGAACATTATGCCTGATTGCAGCCATTGCAGCCGTGCTGATCGTGATTTTCATTACCTTTCAAATGGGGTACTGGCCGTACACAGTGCCAAGTCGATTAAAGAAAGTGCTGGCGATGACATTGACTGGAGGCGCGATTGCCTTTTCATCTGTTGTCTTCCAAACCTTGACCAACAATCGAATCTTAACGCCGAGCATACTGGGTTTAGACGCACTATACTTGTTTTTGCAAACAGCGATTATTTATCTGTTTGGCTCGACCAATTTTATGATCGTCAATAAAAACCTGAATTTTTTCCTTTGCGTTGGGCTGATGATTCTATTTTCTGTGCTGTTATATACGGTGATGTTCAAACGCAAAAATAAACACATTTTCTTGCTTCTGCTTGTTGGTATTGTCTTTGGGACATTGTTCAAAAGCCTTTCTTCTTTTATGGAAATGCTGATTGATCCAAATGAATACCAGGTCGTACAAGATAAATCCTTTGCAAGCTTTAATCACATGAACACAGATATCTTACTCATTGCTTCTGTTTTATTTGCGGCGCTGTGCCTTTATATTTGGACATTCCGCTCCAAATTAGATGTCATGTCACTTGGGAAGGAGCATGCGGTGAATCTGGGAATTGGCTATGACAGCATCACAAAAAAGATGCTGATCGTGATAGCCGTTCTTGTGTCCATCGCAACAGCACTTGTGGGACCGATTACGTTCCTCGGCTTACTCGTCGTAAATGTCGCACGAGAGCTCTTTCGGACTTACCGGCATACATACTTGCTACTAGGCTCTTTTTTCATCAGTGTGATTGCCCTTGTAGGCGGGGAGTTTCTTGTAGAAAAGGTATTTACTTTTCAAACGCCGCTGAGTGTCCTGATTGATTTAGTAGGCGGGTTGTATTTTATTTACTTACTTTTAAAGGAGAGTCGCTCATGGTCGTGATGAAGGGAGTCAGTAAGACATATAACGGAAAAACAGTGCTTCACAAAACAACTGTCAGTGTGAAAAAAGGACAGCTGACCTCTCTCATTGGTCCCAATGGAGCGGGGAAAAGCACACTTTTATCAATCATGAGCCGCTTGATTCAGCCAGACTCAGGTGCAGCTTATTTAGAAGACAAGCCATATAGCGCGTACCCACCACAGGAACTAGCAAAAAAGATGAGCATTTTAAAGCAGGCCAATCACATGAGTGTGCGCCTGACCGTTCGAGAACTTGTCAGCTTTGGTCGTTTTCCTTACTCACAGGGCCATCTGACAAAAGAGGATGAGAAAATGATTGATGTGTCCCTCCAATACATGAGGCTTGCCGATATCCAGCATCAATATGTAGATGAACTGAGCGGAGGACAAAGGCAAAGAGCCTTTATTGCGATGGTGCTGGCTCAGGATACGGATTATATTTTCTTAGATGAGCCTTTAAACAACTTGGATATGAATCATTCTGTTGAGATGATGAAGCTATTTAAGCAGCTCGTCAACGATCTTGAGAAAACGATTGTTGTGGTTCTCCATGATATTAACTTTGCATCTGTGTATTCCGATCATATCGTCGCTTTAAAAGATGGTCAGGTGATCAAAGAAGGCGGAGTAGAAGAAGTGATTCAAGCAGATGCACTTGAACAAATTTATGACATGCGCATACCGATTGAAGTCATTCACGGTGAGCGTATTTGCTTATATTTTTCTTAAAAAAATGAAGAGGTGATCACGTATGAAAAAATGGATTTGGATGATGACTGTATTAACAGCGATTGTTGTACTCGCTGCCTGCGGGAACCAAGGAAAAACAGAAGGAACAAAAGAGGAAACCGTCACGGTAAAAGACATGCTGAATAAAGATGGCGTGAAGATCAAGAAAAACCCGAAAAAAGTTGTCGTGTTTGATATGGGAAGTCTTGATACGTTAGACAAGCTAGGTGTAAATGTGACAGCATTACCAAAACAAGTGGTCCCAAAATATCTATCCAAATATGAGGATGACAAATATGAGAATGTCGGCGGTTTAAAAGAGCCGAACTTCGAAAAAATTGCAGAGATTAAGCCCGATTTGATTATTATTCAGTCACGTCAATCAGATGCATTCGATGAATTTTCTGAAATTGCTCCTACGATTTTGATGGATGTAGATACTGCCAACTATATGGAATCATTTAAAAAAAATGCCACGACGTTAGGGGAAATTTTTGATAAGGAAGACGAAGTCAAAAAAGAACTAGCAGCTATTGATCAAAAAGTAGATGCATTAAAGAAACAGACAAAAGAGTTGAAACAGAATGGTTTAGTGATCATGGCCAACGACAGTAAAATGACAGCCTTTGGTGCTAAGTCAAGATACGGACTCATTCATGATGTGTTTGGTATCACGCCGGCAGATCAAAAGCTTGAGCCATCTGACAAACACGGGCAAAGCATTTCGTATGAGTACATGGTCAAAACGAATCCGGATTACTTATTTGTCATTGATCGAGGCGCAGCGATCGGAGAAGAAACTTCTGCGAAACAGCTTGTTGAGAATGATTATGTGAAATCAGTCAAAGCGGTCAAAAACAACCATGTGGTGTATTTGAACTCTGACATGTGGTATTTATCTGGCGGCGGCCTTGAATCATTGACTGCCATGATTGATGAAGTAAAACAAGGAATTGACCAAAAATAATGGAAGAAAAGCTGCTCATACGGAACTGACCCCATAAGATGAGACAAATAAAAAACACCTTCAAGTTTGAAAATGGATCGTTGTGATCCGAAATAAAACATGGAGGTGTTTTTTCTATGGGGACAAGAGTGAGTTATCCGGTTGAAGTCAAACAGAAGGCTGTAGAAATGAGATTGGCAGGCGTACCTATGAAAGAGATCAT